>MDTA01030807.1_pt1 | contig 14279 bp, 11 predicted proteins | sample 811151 | NCBI WGS metagenome assembly MDTA01 (sample SAMN05326648, study PRJNA326480) | marine metagenome | isolation source: seawater | place: Indian Ocean: South | collected 2010 | reverse complement strand
CGAACGCCGACTATGCCGTCGAACCGACGACACAGTCGACACTGCTCGCCTTCTTCATTCGCGGCTGGCAGCTTCTGGGTGATGCAAGCGGTCTTGAAATCAACAATGACCTGCGATTCTTCTCGGCCTTCTCCGAGTTGACGAACCCGGGTGAAGGCCCGAACGTCAATGAGCAGGACGACAACCCGCCAGGCCCGCTGCCACCGACCCAGGACTTCGATTTCGGTGGTGGTGGCTTTGAAGGCGGCATCCGCTATGCCGGCGGCTATTGGACCGATCTGTTCGTCACCGGTCTTGAGCGGAACCAGAACTTCATCAACTCCAGAGGTGTGATCGCCCTGGATGTCGCGTTCCAGATCACGCCTCGAAATGTCTATCTCCAGATGGAACAGGATATCGATGAGAACCTCGATCCCCAGAGCCAGCTGACTCAGGGCAACATCTACAACTTCCTCACGGAAGAATGGGAACGCCTGGCAAGGGTCGTGGCCACCACCAATTCCGAAACGCAGACGATCGACATCACCTACAAGTCCGAAATCGTCCGCAGAGATTTCTACTTTGGTCGTGGTGGCGAGTTCTACGTCCGATCCGGTGCCGTCTCACCGTTTGACGAGACCCAGGCCAACGAGTTCGTGATCTACTACGACTTCCTCACCCTTCGAGGCGATGGTGTCCTGCCCGGGCCATGATCCGGATCTTGTTTTCGCGTCTTCAAGGAGCCTTTCCCTTCGGGGAAAGGCTCCTTTTTCAATGGCATGTTGCCAGACTGCAGACAGCCGGTCGATGTCAATCGACCGCCCCGGATTGCCTGTCGAAGTTTCGGATGCACATCCCCTGCACGGGGACCATTCCGAACCGCTCATAGAACGGGCTGATGGCGTCGTCACAACAGACATCGACCATGTAGAACGCCGCACAGCGTTCCATCATGCGGCGGATCAGCTCTCGTCCGATGCCCCGCCCACGGTAATCAGGGAGAACCTCCAGAAGAGGGATGTAGGCGGCATAGAAGCCATCGGAGATGGCGTTGACGAACCCGACGACCCGCCCCGAATCGGAATCGCACGCCAGTTCGACCGCCCAGCATCTGGACAGGATCCGGAGGTGCGTCTCCGTCGATGGCGGATTCGGCCAGCCCTCGAAGAAACCGTCAAGCAGCTCGGGCCTGAGATGCGTTTGATCAGAGTGAAACAAGATGCCTTCCATGCATGAACTCCCGGATTGAACGGTCAAGCGTAGCGTGAGATCCCATCCCTGCTCGAAGACTGGTTGAGCAACATCGCAACTTGGCGCAACTTGCTTGTGAGAAGGAACTTGAGTCATCGACTGTTGAATATTTCATGAACTCTTTGATCATGCTGATTCTTTGACAAATTCATTCTGGATGTTCACCACGAACCTTGCGTGCCTGTGCTTCTGGTAACGTGGGCAAGAGAGAGAAGGAGGCTTAGCCATGATCCGTACACTGACCGTTGTGACCTGCATTGCCGGCGCATCAACTGCTGCCATTGCAAGCACATCGAACTTCCAATCAACGACCAACTCCCTGGGCGGTTCGGCCTATCAGTTGGTTGATCCATTCGACATTCTGTACTCAGGTGCGAACTTCTACATCGATTGGGACAATGACAACTCCCCCGATTCAGTTGTTCCTGTCGGAGCCCCGGACACGTTGGGTGCGTATCTCGATCCAGAGCACTACACCCTCGATTTCGGCACGGACATGAAACCCTATTTCATGGGTTCCGATCTCAGCCTCGCCGATTCGGTCGAATGGCGACTGTCTTATGTTCTGACACCTGGAACCACTGATCTCTACAGCACGATCCTGTCCGGCACCTCCACCGACAACGGTGATGGCACCTGGACACTCGATATCACCGATGGTCTTGAATGGCCCGTCAGCGGCATGCCGGAGAATGATCTGGGTATTCCGGAAGGAACCCACATTGCAGCCGAGATTGCCGACTTCAGCAGTTTCACGTGGGATGGAGAAACGCTCACAGCCAATGTCATTCCCGCTCCGGCAGCCATGAGTCTGCTGGCCATGGCGGGTCTGGCAACTCGCCGACGTCGAAGGAACTGATCGCCCTGTTCCATATCAAACGACAACAGACAAGCCCGGTTCATCTGGAACCGGGCTTGTTTCCTTTTGACTGAAGACCTGTCAACTGCGTTCAAAGACCAGTTCAAGACGATTCCCCGGGCGTGGAATCTCCACATGGGTCATGAACGCCTTGATCAGCGCGAGCCCACGGCCACTGGCAATGGTCAGATTCTCGTCCGCCGTGGGATCGGGAACCATGTCGGGATCGAATCCCGGTCCTTCATCCTGGATGATCATGTGGACCTGCTTGGCATCGATGCGGCAATCCAGAATGATCCGCTTGGATTCATCTCCACCATTGCCGTGCATCATGGCGTTGGCCATGGCCTCCTCGAGCGAGAGGCGAATGGCGAAGGTCGCAGCCTCCTCGAGACCGTGACTCGTGCATGCCTCGAGCACTTCACCGACGGCCTGATCGATCTCAGGCCGCTTGCTTGCCAGGTCGAATGTTCTTTCCCAGCGTTGGTTCGAGTTGTCCGGTTCGTTGGTCATGGACCGCTCCACGAAAGCCACGTTGCGGAAGGAACGGACATCATCACGTGATGTCGAGCTGAACGCGAGCGATCAGCTGCGGCGACGGACGCACTTCAGGACATGTCTTCACGTGCCGCCTTGACCGTCTCATGGACGGCGAAGATCCGGTCGAGCTTCGTGATCCTGAAGATCTCGAAGATCTCAGGGCGAATGTTCGAGAGACACATCTTTCCACCCAGATCGCCGATACGACTGTTGAGGGTGATCAGGACACCGAGTGCCGCTGAGGAGAGATGCTCGACATTCCCGAAGTCGATGATCATGTTCGGAGCCGACTTGCCCTCGATGGACGCATTCAGTTCCTGGCCGATCTGCTGGATGTTCTTTTCATCCAGAATGTCCTTCTGGATGAATGAAATCTCGAGTACGCCACCGGCGTCATCAACATGAAGCATCTGGCTCATTGAACGAACTCCGTGAGTCGAATGGGTGTACCGGATCGACGCCTCGGCATCCGATCATCCGGCCCCAATCATGGGTTGTAGGCTGCGCCCAGGTCGACTTCCTCGGACAGACCCGGATAGAGGATGTCCTCGTCCTCGTCCTGGAGAATGATCTCGGGACGCAGCAGGATGATCAGCGTCTTCTCCTCCGTGGCCGTGATGCGGTTGGTGAAGAAGCGATTGATGTATGGAATCTTCGACAGAATGGGAACGCCCGCCTCCGTTTCAAACTCGGACTTGTAGCGCTGACCACCCAGCAGTGCCGTGCCCTTGTCAGGTACGGACGTGGTGACCATGATCTCATCCAGACGAATCGAAGGCAGTTCGATGGCACCGCCGAACCCGCCAGCACCACCACCGAATCCGCCACCACCGGCTGCACCGCCGAAGGCCTGCGTCGTGATGGAGATCTGCTTGCTCTTCTGGAAGTGAACGTTCAGCGTCACGAAGCGGCGATCCGCGGAAGCCGCACCCTTCAGCCAGAGAACGATACCCGTGTTCAGCGGAGAGACATTCGGTTCGAAGGCTCCCGCACCATCACCGGTGATCGGTGTCAGACCGGACACATAGGACTGCTGTTCGATGAAGGAGCACCAGGCACCCTGTCCGTTGAGGAAGGTGAGTCGCGGCGCACTGAGTTCAACCGCACGTTCGTCGGCCTGGGTCGCCTTGACCAGAAGATCGACCTGGATGTCATCGAGATACTGCACATTCAAACCCAGTGCAGGGGCTGCACCAAGTACGGTTCCCATCAGACCAGTCGGATTCGTCGCGGATGCGATGGACTCGACCAGATTCAGGGAGTTCTGAACGACACCGATCGGACTCCAGCCCTCGGTATTGCGAACGACGTTGCCCGGCTGACCGGGGATGTTCGGCATGAAGGCGGCGGAGTAATCGTAGTTGGGAGCACCTTCGTCAGCGGGTGCGCCAAAGCTGCGACCCGTGTTGACGGTGTTGATGATGGACCCATCTGCGGTCGGATCCTGGTTGACGGATCCATAGATCAGGGAATCCTTCAGTCGACCGTTGCCGCCATTGTCGAAGAAGTCCTTCAACTGGTTGTTCGGATCAAGCGCTCTGGCCTGGTCGACCACACCACCACCACCGGTGGTGTTGAAGTAGAGATCCAGATCCACTCCGATCTCCTCGAACCAGCTGGTCCCCATCTGGAGGAAGCGGGTCTCGACGTTGATCATGACCGATCTGGCCTCACGGAGCATGCTCAGCAGGCGACCGATCTGCATGTGGTTCTTGCTTGTCGTACGAATCACCAGGTTGCGATGGAACTGCAGAATGCTGCTGTCACCACCGAATTCCGCCCACTTGTCGATTGGAGTGGTTTCGTTGGAAGGCACGCTGTTCTGGATGATGAGAATGAGTTCGTTGACGGCTTCTTCGGTGAGCTCTTCCCAGTCGAAGCTGCGGGGGTGATCACCACCACCGCCGCCACCACCGCCGCCGCCGCCGAAGCCACCACCACCTGAGCCACCACCGCCGAGGCCACCGCCACCGCCGCCGCCGCCGCCGCCGCCGAAGCCACCGCCACCGGCACCGCCACCGAGCTGCAGTTCAGGAGGATCGTTGTAGTCCGGAATCGGAAGCACCAGGTCGCGGATGTCGTAGACAACGACGTTCTTGCGCTTTTCAAGCTGGTCAAGTGATGAGATCAGGAGCATGCCGTCCTGGACTTCCCAGGCAGGATGAAGGCCGACATCACCGACCTGCTCGAGCAGTCGAGTCAGGCCGACATCAAGCGGAAGCTCGGTCAACCTGATCGTCACGGGCGTATCACGCATGACGTTCAGTTCATCCTCGAGTGTCTTCCAGTCTGGGTAGATCTGAAGACCCTTGATCGACTTGGTGAAGTAATCCAGCACATCGACGAATGGCAATTCGACGAAATTGAGCTCGACCTTCTCCTCCATCAACTTCATGACCTTGCGGTCAGCAGGGGTCGCACGGTACCCACCGTTGGCACCTCGACGATATGTGATCTGCGGCCAGTCCTCCGGATAGGAGATGAAGCCTGCAACCGATCGATCGCCGGGGCCCGACAGATTGATCGTCGGTGGAATCATGGAACGATTGACCTCGACCCATTCCTTGGCATAGGCCATCGACTTCTCACGATCATCGCTCGCGAAGTTGCGATAGATCATCGTGGTTTCCATCACGTCACGCAGTGCCAGCGCCGCTGGATTCTGAGGATCGATGAAGAGGATCTCATCGATCACCTGCAGGGCCTCACGGTACTTCAGCTCTTCCTGGAGCTTGCGGACTCTCAGAAGGCTCTCGGTGATGATCTTGGTTCGTTCGGACTGTTCACGCTGTTCCGAAGCCTCGCGACTGCGGGCGGCCTCGTCACGTTCCGTCTGTTCCTTGAGCAGCTGGGCGTTGATACGCGCCTCACCGATCCGTTGGATCAGCGCTTCTGCCTGGCCATTGAAGTCGTTGAACTCCAGCTCGGAGAGATACTGACGTCGCTGACGCAACTTGATCTGTGCGGTGAGGATCGCGCGGTCAGCGGCAACGAAGTCCTCCTTGTCGAGCAGTTCCTCGGATCGCGACAACGCATCCTTGAACTCGATGACTGTTCTCTGCTGCTGCTCCTGCATCTGCAGCTCGATGCCGGCCATGCCTGCTCCGGAACCGGAGTTGAGCATGGAACCGTTGTCGACCATCTGCATGGCTTTCTGGAACCCGTCACGCGCCTTGGCGTTGTCGGGCATCAGCTTGAGGACCTCTGCATACTTGTCTGCAGCTTCTCGCCATCGTCCTTCGCGTTCAAGACGCTGTGCAGCAAGCAGTCCGCTGTTCACACGAGCGTCATCAACCTTGCTGTCAACACTCTTGGAAGGTTCACCGGAGGGATCCGTTGCTGTTTCCTTGCTGTCAACACTGTTGGAAGGATCACCGGAGGGATCCTCTGCTGTTTCCGATTCACTTGTCCCCTTGTACCAGGCCTGGGCGATTGCAAATGGCGAACCAAATGCAAATAGACCAGTCATGATCAAGGCGGCTCGAGTACGGACAGAACGCTCGTCAAACAGGATCATGGGTATCTCCGCCGCTCCCTCAGGGGGAACTCACCAATGGCAACCTGCTCCATCACCAGCCATCTGTTTCGGGGTGAGACGACACCCCCGACGCCTGGCTGAAACAGGCCTCTGAATCGACCCTTGCGGGCCCTAGAAGGCGTACCTTACGAGGCCCTGAGCCCATGGGCAACTGGCGGGACCAAAGGGCACCCCACCTGCCGAAAAATAAATATCAGGCTGGTTGCCGAGATGGGTCCATCAGGCAGACGAACTGCTCGAAAAGATGGCTGGAATCATGGGGTCCAGGGGATGCTTCAGGGTGAAACTGGACGGCGAACAGAGGCATTTCACGATGCCTGAAACCGGCCACGGTGTGATCGTTGAGGTGGACGTGGGTCACCTCACAACCGGCAGCCTCCAGACTGGCCTCATCCACGCAAAAACCGTGATTCTGGCTGGTGATCTCGACGCGTTCCCGAACCAGGTCCGAGACAGGCTGATTGGCCCCTCGGTGCCCGAAAGGAAGTTTCCAGGTCTTGGCTCCCAGTGAGAGCGCGAGAAGCTGATGGCCCAGACAAATACCGAACATCGGAAACTCGCCGACGATTTCGGAAAGGGTCTCGACAAGGCCCTCCACGGCCGCCGGATCGCCCGGGCCATTGGAGATGAAGACACCATCCGGCTTGAATTCCCGGATCCGCTCTGCAGTCACTGCAGGACTGACTCGAGTCACTTCACAGCCCAGATCCGCGAGATGCCGGTAGATGTTCCTCTTTCCACCACAGTCGATGGCGAGGACCCTCAGCGGGCGGTCGGCTTCCCGAGACCGCTCATGGCCCGTGAGGCTCATGGGCCTCCAGTCGCCAAGGGTCTCAGCCCAAGGGGTCTCATCCGGGCAGGACGCTGCTTCCGCCAGATTGCGACCACTCATCTCGGGACTCTGAACGGCCATCTGGACCAGCTCGGCGTCCGAGACCGATTCATCGACACCAATGACGCCTCTCATGGCACCTGAGGTCCGCAGAATACGGACCAAGGCCCTCGTATCGATACCTTCTATGGCAGGAATCCCATGGGATGCCAGCCAGGGCCCCAGCTCCTGTCGGGACCGGGCGTTCGAGGCGATCGGGGACTGCTCACGGATGATGAACCCTGCGACCTGCGGCGCCTCGGATTCGACATCATCCGGACAGATGCCGTAGTTGCCCACCTGAGTGGCCGTAAAGACCAGGATCTGGCCGGCGTAGCTTGGATCGGTGAGGGCTTCCTGATATCCGGTGAGGGCCGTGTTGAAGACGACTTCCCCGATACCACGAGCATGGTCGTCGGCACCGAAGGAGACGCCCCGGAAGATGGATCCATCCTCGAGCGCCAATCGTGCCGGCTTGGATTGATGATCATTCACTGTGTGAAACAGTGTATACCCACGAACCCCTGAATGGGGAGCGGGGTATGCTCGTCGCATGGAGGGGCTGTTCCCCCAGTCCAGGTGTGGATATGTGCGAGTCGCAGTCGAGCGTGGTCTCGATCGCTACCCGTCGGGCCTGACCTACGCCCTCGATGATGAGCTTGCGGATGTCGCCGTCGGACAACGTGTGATCGTTCCGCTGGGACGAGGCAATTCGAGAGCCGAAGGCTACGTCGTCGAGACGTTTCCGGAGGTGGAGTCACCAGCACAGATCAAGCATGTGCTTCAACGGGATCCGGGGGCTCCGAAACTCCCGACGGACCTTCTCAAACTGGCCGAATGGATCGCCAACTATTACTTGGCACCACTGGGCCCCACCATCGCAGGCATGCTCCCCTCAGCTGTTCGCCGTGGCACCGGATCCGTCACGCTTCGACTGATCGATCTGCCCGAGCTTCCTGGTACGGAGCCACCCCGTCTGACACCGAAACAGCAAGGGGTCATCGATGCGCTCCAATCGCTTTCATCGGAACAACGCCCGGTCGAACGTCGCAAGCTCGCGACGATGTCCAACCTCAAGACCTGTGGACCGATCGATCGGCTCGTGGCTTCGGGCTGTCTTGTTGAAACGAAACGGACGGCGATCGATGCCGCCTGGCGACAGGCCACGCCTTCGCAGGTGGCACCACCTCAACCGACGGATGCCCAACAGTCGATCATCGAGGGCATCACGCAGGAACTCGAAGCCGGCTTCTCGGCGCATCTGCTGAGAGGCGTGACTGGATCAGGCAAGACCGAGGTGTACCTGCGACTCATCGATCAGGTGATCCGAAGACAGCGGATCGCCCTGCTGCTCGTACCCGAGATTTCCCTGACACCACAGACCGGCGGCCGTCTGATGAGCCGCTTTCCTGAAAGAAGAATTGCGGTCCTCCATTCCGGCCTCACCGATGCGCAACGCAACCAGCAATGGGCCAAGGTCGCGTCGGACGATGTCGACATCGTCATCGGCGCACGCAGTGCGGTACTGGCACCACTGAGCCATGAGCGACTTGGAATCGTCATCGTCGATGAGGAACACGACCAGTCCTACAAACAGGATGCCACGCCGCGATATCACGGCCGGGATGTCGCCGTACGACTGGCACACATGGCTGAATGCCCCGTGCTGCTGGGGAGTGCCACACCCTCGATCGAGTCGTGGGCCAACGCCACCAGACGCGGTACCTATCACCTGCATGAACTCGATGAACGGGCACCCGGCCTGACCGTGCCACGGATCCAGCTGGTCGACATGACCGCTGAAAGACGCCGCCAGCAGACGAATCAAGGATCACCGATTGGCCCGACCCTTGAGCAGGCACTCGAAGACACTCTTCAGTCCGGTGGACAGGCGTTGCTGCTTCTGAACAGAAGAGGTTTCGCCTCCTACCTCGCCTGTCGAAATCGTTCCTGTGGCTGGGTCCTCACCTGTGATCAATGTGATGTCACGATGGTCATGCACCGACATCGGGATCTCCCGAGAGGCGGGTTTGTCCGGTGCCACCACTGCCTGAGTGAACAACGTGTCCCGAAGTCATGTGCGGCATGCGGCGGTGCCATGGGCGCGCTGGGACTCGGCACCCAGCGAATCGAGGAATCCCTGGCCAACCGGTTCGAGGGACTGGAATCCGGAAGCACCCTGAGACGGATCGACTCGGACACCATGCGAACGGCCGAGGATCTCTATTCCGTCCTCGAAGCCTTCGGCAAGGGGACGGTCCGTGTGCTTCTGGGCACGCAGATGATCGCGAAGGGACTGGATTACCCCGGGGTTCGACTGGTCGGAGTCATCGACGCGGATACCGCGATCAATCTTCCCGACTTCAGAGCCTCGGAGCGGACCTTCCAACTCGTTGCCCAGGTGTGCGGTCGATGCGGCCGCAGCAACCAGCCCGGCCGGGCCATCATCCAGACATTCAATCCAGAGGCTCCTGCAATCCGTTTGGCCGCGGACAATCGCTACCGGCCCTTCGCCGACAGTGAGCTGGAAGATCGACTGGCCTGCGGACTGCCCCCGGGACGCCGCATGGCCAGACTCGTCATTCAGGATCGTGACGAGAAACGCTGTCAGTCCCTCTCGGAAGATCTTCGGCACGCCCTCCAGTCCATCGGGGAAGATCAGGTCGAGATTCGAGGTCCTGTGGATTGTGTCATCAGCAGGCTCTCGGGCAGATTCCGCCGCCAGATCGAGTTGTACAGCGAGTCCGCCCCGGCCCTGCACCGGACGCTGGCCACGACTCGGGCCCGTGGCTTCCTGGAAGCAGCGGATCTGGTCACCATCGACATTGACCCGATCTCCCTGATGTGAGAATTCAGGAATGGTGAATCAAACCGCATGAGAAGCCGTGTCGAGCCATTTCGAAGTGGCTTGAGCCTGCTAGAATTCATGCTTCGTCGATGCCATGAGCCAGCTTCCTCAACAACCCGGTGTCGAGCCACCTCCGATGGCACCATCCGTCAACGGATGGAATGCCGCCTATGTGGATGAGCTCTACGCACAGTGGACTGACAACCCGGACTCGGTGCCGGAGCAATGGCGATCCTTCTTCGAAGGCTTCGACCTGGGATTCAGACCAGCGCCACAGGATGACGATGCCTCCGAAGGTTCGATCAGCAGCTTCCAGGAATCCGTTGATCGACTGATCAGTCGCTATCGAGAGCTCGGCCATCTCGCGGCGAAGCTCGATCCACTGGAGATGAAGGAACGTCTCTGCCCGGATCTCGATCCTGCTTCCTTTGGTTTGAGTGAATCCGACTTGGATCGACCAGTCGATCCAAGAGATCTGCCACTGGACGCTCCTTCAACGCTTCGAGATGTCATCGAGTTCCTGCAACGCACCTGGTGCGGCGCCGTCGGCGCCGAGATCTCCCACATCCGCTGCATGAAACAGAAGCAGTGGCTTCAGGAAAAGATCGAAGCCATCGGTGGCCGACCGAAGATCGACGTCGAAATTCAGAAACGCATTCTTCGGGAACTCCAGCAGGCCACCGGACTCGAACGATTCCTCATGCGTCGTTACATCGGAAAGAAGTGGTTCAGCCTCGAAGGCGGCGAGACTCTGATTCCGATGCTGAATGAACTCCTGGTCGCGGCCTCGGAAGACGGCGCACAGGAAATCGCATTCGGCATGGCGCATCGCGGACGGATCAACGTCCTCGTGAACATTCTTGAGAAGAGCTACGACCAGCTGTTCACGGAATTCGAGGAAGCCTGGGCAGAAGACTTCCTGGGCGCGGGTGGTGACGTCAAATACCACCGTGGCTTCAGCAGCCACGTGATCACGGATGCTGGAAAACCCCTGCATCTTTCGATGTCCTCGAATCCCTCCCACCTTGAATGGGGACACCCGGTCGTGCTCGGAAGAGCGCGTTCCAAGCAGGAGCAGCGACAGGATCACGAGGGCAACAGCAGCATTCCAGTGCTCATCCATGGCGACTCGTCGCTTCCCGGACAGGGCATCACGCAGGAACTGACGAATCTCTCCAAGCTGGATGCCTACGCCGTCGGCGGCTCCCTGCACATCGTCATCAACAATCAGATCGGCTTCACGCTTGAACACGACGAAGCGTACAGCGGCCTGTACTGCACCGATTTCCTGCGAGGAATCGACATCCCGATCTTCCATGTCAATTCATGTGATCCGGAAATGGCCGTCGCCATCATGCTGCTGGCCTACGAGTATCGAAAGACCTTCAAGAGTGATGTGGTGATCGATCTCTGGGGCTTCCGGAAATTCGGTCACAACGAAACGGATGAGGCGGCATTCACGAATCCGCTGATGAGCGCACTCATCAAGAAGACACCCTCGATCCTCGATCAATATGCCCACATGCTCACCGACGCGGGCGTCGTCGGCTCGGAGGAATCCGACCAGACCACGAAGCGACTCATGGAACTCATGGATGCGGCTCAGCAACGCATCAAGGAGCAGCCCGTGAGACCGGTTCCGTTGGCGTTGGATGATCAGTCCACCTGGGCCGGCCTGTCACCCGAATACAGCGATGAACCAGTTCCGACATCGGTGCCACGAACGCGTCTTGAACAGATTGCCGAATCCCTCGGTCATGTACCGGAAGGATTCAATCTCCACAAGAAACTGGAACGCATCCTCGACTTGAGAGGCCGAGCGGTCCTCGAGGACCTTCCACTGGACTGGGCCATGGGCGAACTGCTGGCCATGGGCTCTCTCCTTGGAGAAGGTGACGATATCCGCTTCACCGGAGAGGACTGTCAGAGAGGAACGTTCAGTCACCGCCACGCGGTGCTCTTCGACACGAAGACCGGCGAACCGTGGATCCCACTCAATCACCTCGGCAACCAGCAGGGCCAGCTTGGCATCCACAACTCACCGGTGACTGAAAGCGGTTGCATCGGATTCGAATACGGCTACTCGCTGGGAGACCCCAAGACCCTTGTGATCTGGGAAGCCCAGTTCGGTGACTTCGCCAACGTCGGCCAGGTGTACTTCGATCAGTTCATTGCCTCCTCACAGAAGAAATGGGGTCGCAGCAGTGGACTGGTCTGCCTCCTTCCACATGGCTACGAGGGCATGGGCCCGGAGCACTCCTCCGCTCGGATCGAACGGTTCCTGCAGCTCTGCGCAGATGAGAACATGGAAGTCGTCAATCCGACGACCCCTTCACAGATGTTCCACCTGCTCCGCAGACAGATGCTCCGTGGTTTCCGAAAGCCGCTGATCGTCTTCACGCCCAAGAGCCTCCTTCGTCACGAATCCGCCACCTCACGAATCAGCGATCTCACGGACCGTGGGTTCTTCAGAGTGATCGACGACCCGGCCATGGAGACGTCGGAGTCGGCCGAGCGCATCACCAATGTCCTGCTGTGCAGCGGCAAGGTGTACTACGACCTCGCACAGCATCGCGAGGAAACGGGACAGGATGACAAGGCGATCGTCCGGGTTGAACAGCTCTATCCATTCCCACAGAAGGAAGTCCAGGCGCTGTTCGAACGGTATCCCAACGCCACCTTCACCTGGGTTCAGGAAGAGCCGCAGAACAACGGTGCGTGGTGGTTCATCTACGACTGGTTCAGGGACAATTTCGACATGTCGATCAACTATGTCGGCCGTCCCGCCAATGATTCGCCTGCCGTGGGCGCATCAACCGTTCATCGCGAGGAACAGCACGCCATTCTGGTGCGTGCCTTCAGGAATCCGACACCTGCTACGACGCCGGCCGCCTCCTGACCCGAGGGCAGGCCACTCCCAGGGAGAATCCACATGCCCGTCGAGATCGTCATTCCAAGCCTTGGAGAATCCATCCGGGAAGTGCGCCTGGGCGAATGGCTCAAGCAGGAAGGTGACTGGGTGAACCAGGACGAGTCGCTTGTCGAAATCGAATCCGACAAGGTCACTCAGGAACTCCCTTCTCCAGGCAGCGGTGTCCTGAAGATCACGGAGCAGACCGGCGCGGATCTGCCCATCGGTGCCAACATCGGTTCCATCGATACGGATGCCTCGGCACCCGCCAAGGAAGCACCTGCATCCAATGAACCTCCCGCTGCTGCCGAACCCGCCACGCCAGCCCAACCCGCGGCTACACCCGTTGCCCCTCAGGCCACCCGGGTCGAGATCGCAACCGAATCCGCAGCGGCCACCTCACCCGTTCGTGCCACCACGATGGCCCGGAAGATCGCCGAGGATCGAGGTGTCCAGCTTTCGGCCATCCATGGATCCGGTCCACAGGGACGCATCATGAAAGCGGATGTGCTCTCGGCACCGACCACCCCCGCCACCGCGGATGGTGGCACCACACCAGCGTCGGCACCCCTTGCCGAATCACGCGGGGTGAGACGCCAGAGGCTCAGCAAGTTGAGAATGCGGATTGCCGAACGGCTCGTTTCCGCGCAGCACAACGCAGCCATGCTCACGACCTTCAACGAGGCGGACATGTCGGCAGTGATGGCGATGCGATCCCTTCACAAAGATGAATTCAACGACCAGTACGGCGTGAAGCTGGGATTCATGTCCTTCTTCGCGCGAGCCTGTGTCAGCGCCTTGCAGCATGTTCCGGCGATCAATGCCTATCTCGACGGTGACGAACTGGAATTCCACGATTACGTGGACCTGGCGGTTGCCGTCGGAACCGATCGTGGTCTCGTCGTACCCGTCGTGAGAAATGCCGATCGCAAATCCTTCGCCGAAATCGAAACGGACATCTCGGGTCTCGCAGCCAAGGCGAGAACCGGGCAACTCACCGTCGACGAGATGACCGGTGGCACCTTCACCATCAGCAACGGTGGTGTCTACGGATCCATGATGTCAACACCCATTCTGAATCCGCCTCAATCCGGAATTCTCGGGCTGCATCGAATCCAGAAGCGTGCCGTCGAAGATCCGGACAACCCGGGACAGATCGTCCTGAGACCGATGATGTACCTGGCGCTCAGCTACGACCATCGAGTCGTCGACGGCAGCGAGGCTGTTGGATTCCTTGTGCATGTGAAGAACTGCATCGAGGATCCTGAACGCCTGCTGCTGGGACTCTGAAACCCGTGGGGATGATCGAACACGGTCATGTACCTGTTCTGCTGGATGAGGTGATCGAGACCCTCGATCCCCAGCCAGGTGATGTGATCGTGGATTGCACCCTCGGTCGAGGCGGCCACGCCCTCGCCCTGGCCAAACGCGTCGGCCCCGAAGGTCTGATCATCGGCCTGGACCGGGATGCCGAGAATCTGG
>MDTA01068719.1_pt1 | contig 14282 bp, 14 predicted proteins | sample 811151 | NCBI WGS metagenome assembly MDTA01 (sample SAMN05326648, study PRJNA326480) | marine metagenome | isolation source: seawater | place: Indian Ocean: South | collected 2010 | reverse complement strand
GGACGCATTCTCTTCATCGGTCACCGTGGAGGTCATCTCGACACTCGCCGCGATGGCGCCACCTGGATTGGCGATGAAGTCCGGTACGACCGGAAGTCCTCGTTCGTGCAGGGCATGACGAGCTGCCGCCGTACACGGATTGTTCGCACCTTCAACGACGACCTTCGCCCGGATTCGCTCCTGGTTGTCCGTGTCGATCACGTCCTGGACAGCACAGGGGAACAGCACGTCTGTTTCCTCCCAGAGGATGTCGTCCATGTCGAACGGCGCGTGACCCTCTGCAACCAGATGCTCTCGGATGCTCACGAAATCCATTGCCGCAATCGCATCAAGCAGTCCACCGCCCAGTGGCTTGTTCAGTCGCCATGCACCATCGATCCGTGGATCCGCAATGGCGTGAATCTCGCCACCTTGTTCGGTGAAGTAGCGACAGACTGCAGCGCCCATCGCGCCGATTCCCTGCACGCATGCACGAGCACCCTTGGGCCCGGTCGACTGGCGTTCCAACCAGCTGCTGGCGGCGGTCGCGACACCGAGGCCTGCGATGCCCTCCGCGTCGTAATCCGTCCCGCCCTGCTCAACCGGCTTGCCTGTGAAACAACGGGTTGTTCCAAGTTCATCGATGGCCCACTGGCAATGCGAGGGGTCGCCACCAAGGTCATAGCCCAGTCCACCCCAGGGACCGCCATTGTCGTAGTGACATGGCCAGGTCAACCTGACGAACCGTCGATACTGCGCTTCGAAGCCGGGCGATTTCGGATCGGCACGAAGTCCGGATTTGGCGCCGCCCGTTGCCAGTCCTGCCGCTGCATTCTTGAGAGTCTGCGTCCGAGCCAGTCGACCGATTTCATCCTTGGTCACGGTCGGTGTGATACGTGTTCCACCTTTCCCGACTCGACCCAGGGGGCCATCGACGACAGCGAGCGTCGACCAGACCATCACGAAGCCTTCGACATCCATCGCCGGATCACGCACGGTGACTTCCATCTCTGGTTCCAGCGCATCAAAGGCTCGTTGACGCTCATGCAGTTCCGTCAGAAATTCAGCGTTGCTCATTCCCGTTCCTCGCTCGCCGTGCCATGCTTTCCGTCCTGGCCGCAATCGGCAGGATCGATCATGCAGGCGGCACAGTACACAAGACTGGATCGCGCTGGCTAGAGAGAACTGCGGCAAGACTTCGAATTATTGCTCCAGCCCACGGACATCCCTGATCAGGGCGCACCGCAGCCCGGGGCGAGCATCGGAACTCGTCCAAGCCCGTCGACAGCGGGTCATGTGCGGGGGTCGATCAGTTTGCAGCCGCGGTCGTCGTCGTCGAAGCCAACGCCTGCTCGACCAGAGCGTCGAACGTTGCGGGGTCCTCGATGGCGATCTGCGACAGCATCTTCCTGTTGAGCTTGATGCCTGCACGGGACAGCCCGTTGATGAGGACGCTGTATCGCGTGTTTCTCATGCGGCATGCTGCTGAAATTCTGGTGATCCAGAGGCGACGGAATTCACGTCGACGGTTTCGCCGGTCGCGATAGGCGAACTGGCCGGCCCGGATGAGGGCGACCTTGGCCTGCTGCTTGTGACGACTCTTGGTACCCCAGTAGCCGCGTGCTGCTCTGAGGATTCGTTTTCGCTGCCGATTCTTCGCGGCACCTTTGCGTACGCGTGGCATGACGCCTCTCCTTCATTCCCGACACGGAGGCTCGCGAAAGCGAACTCTTGAATCCCGGCCCGGAGGACTTTCAATCTCTACGTGACGATCAGTCCTGGCTCTGCTCTGTCGTGACCTTCTTGCCGCTGCTGATTCTCTGATGCAGCATGGCAGAAACACGACGACGGTCAGCCGGATGCGCGAAGGCAGGACGGCGGTAGGACCGAAGCAGTGTTCCAGTCTTGTGACTTCGCTTGTGGCGACCAAAGGCGCGAGTGAACTTCACCTTGCCCGACTTGGTCAGTCGAATTCGCTTGAGCAGGCCTTTGTTTGGCTTGTTCTTTGGCATGGGATACTCCGGAGCCTTCAGATACCTTCAGTGACTTCAAGACACGCTGGCCGGCGTTCCGGGAGGTCCTGGAGACGTCGGCCGAGTCCCTGAGGATAGCGTTCCCCTGCCGGGTGTCAATCGTTCGAGGCGGGGCTGGAGCCCTGGGGGCCTCTGGAGTGGATCAGGAAGATCTCAATCACCGGTTTACCCGCTTTTCGCTGCCGATCACAGTCCCATATGTGATCCTGGGAGAACAGACAGGAGCTGGCCTTGACGCTGCCGTCGCTCATGAGAACGAGGGGCTGGAGCTGGACATCCGGGATGGACTCGCCATCCAGAACACGCTCGAGGTAGAGATTGCGATCCGAGATGATGACCGTCGTACCGGGGAAGCTGACCCGATTGATCTTCGGCGACTGCTGGCTGTGGAAACTGAACTGTGCCTTGGCCTCATCGATCGCGTTCTCATCCAGTCCGTAGTCGCCACATGGGCTGATATCCAGCATGCTCGGGCTGTGGCCGATGGCGTCATGGAAACCGGCGTCCTCCAACTGCATCGAAGGGAGCTGGCCATCATGATCGGTTTCGAAGGCGCTCAGGGCTTTCGAGATGTCGAAGAGACGGGCCGTGCGGACGTCCGTGTTCTCCAGGGAGGATGTGCTGCGGATCATGGGAAGAATGATGGCCAGTCCGAAGATCAGAACAGCCGCAATGGCGACGAACTCACGCAGGCGGAGTCGTGGAAGTCGACCACCTGAATCCAGTCGCATGCGATCCTGCTGTTCGGCCTCGGCACGATCGATGCGGGCCATCGTCGCGGCAACCAGTGATTCCTTCTGATCAGACGTCACCTGCTCGACTGGATAGTCGTCCATGAGGCCCATTACGGCCACGAGACGAGCAGCCCGTGATCGGGTCTGTTCGTCGATACCTTCCAGTGCTTCCGGGTTGAATCCGTTCTCGATCAGTTGATCGAGCAGAACGGCATCTTCCGGAGTCAGTTCGCCCATTGTGTCCGATGGGGTTCCATGTTCATCCATTACTGGCACCATCTCCCAATTCATTCGCCTCATGATGCTGCCATGCTCTCCCAAACGTGGCAACGGCGCTGTGCAATCTGCTCTTGACGGTCCCGAGAGGAATCTCGAGTGCGTCGGCTATCTGGTTATAAGTCATACGCTGGAAGTAGCTGAGAAGCAGGATTTCTCTGAGATGTGACGGAAGATTGTCCACGACAGTCTTGACCGCCTCGACTCGTTCGGAAACTTCCAGGCTGGCACCCGGCATCGGCCCGTCATCTGAAAGCAGGTCAGCCATGCGGCTCCCGTCCTCATCCGAACCCAGGTTCGCGGAAAGCGAAACCGCCTTTCGACGAGCATTGCGTCGATGCCAGTCACGCCCCTTGTTCACAGCGATCGTGTAGAGCCAGGGGCGGAATCGTCTGGACAGATCGAAGGTCCTGGCTGACTGATGGATCTGCAGGAAGGTTTCCTGGAAGACATCCTCGGCAGCAGCTCTCGAACCGGTCAATCGTGTGAGGAATGGCACCAGCTCATCGGCGTATCGACCGAGGAGTTCCTCGTACGCAGAGTCGTCGTCGCCCGAGATATGGGCTTCCAACAGGGCCTCGTCCGTTCGTTCTTCCAACGGGATCTCCTGGTCCATCGTCTGGTCCGAAGCCTTGAATGCGGCCCCTTGAACCTCATCACAGCCCGTATACCAGCCGCGAAGGCGGTTGATGATACCCGACCCTGCTGATGGCCCTGCCAGAGGGCTTCCAGCGGCCTTCAAATGGAGAGAGAGCGTTCCCATCCAGTCGGTACCCGAATTGGGGGATCCGGGTTCGGATGAGTTTGCCGGGTCGCGTGTTTTTTGCCATTCCGCCCCAGATCCCTCCGGGAACCCCTCTGGCGACCCTTCCAGAGGGGCTGCTAACATGCTCCCTCACCTCGGATTGAAGGCAAGCAAATGAACGGCCAGCCCGTGCTTGCCAGCAGGTGTTGTCAGGAGGAACCGTGGGCGTCCCAATCTCACAGATGTGGACTGTTGCCAGCTATGTGCTGACGCAGAAATTGAAGCGTCGCAAACAGTATCCGTTGGTACTGATGCTGGAGCCGTTGTTCCGCTGCAACCTGGCCTGCGCGGGCTGTGGCAAGATCCAGTACCCCGCGCACATTCTCAAGCAGGACATGCCACTGGAGAATGCACTCAAGGCTGTCGACGAGTGCGGTGCTCCCATGGTTTCGATTCCAGGTGGCGAACCGCTCCTCTACCCTCACATCGCCGAGCTCGTGCAGGAACTCATCAAGAGAAAGAAATACATCTATCTCTGTACGAATGCGATCCTTCTCAAGAAGGAACTCGACAAGGGAACGTTCAAACCGAGCAAGTACCTCACCTTCTCGGTTCATCTGGACGGTCGGCGGGACGAACACGACTTCGCAGTCTGCCGGGACGGAACATACGACAAGGCCATTGTGGGCATCGAAGCCGCGGTCAAGCAGGGCTTCCGGGTCACGACCAACACGACGCTCTTCGAAGGCACCGATCCCAACGCGGTCCGGGAGTTCTTCGACAAGATGATGGATGTCGGTGTCGAGGGCATGATGCTCAGCCCGGGATATGCCTACGACAAGGCGCCCGACCAGTCCAACTTCCTGCACCGTCGTGAAACAAACAACCTCTTCGAGATGATCCTCTCGAACCGCAAGAAGCGGTGGCGATTCAATCAATCACCACTCTTCCTCGATTTCCTGATGGGCAAACGCGAGTACGACTGCACACCCTGGGGCAATCCGACCTACAACATCTTCGGATGGCAGAGACCCTGCTACCTGCTTCAGGAGGGGTACACCGAGTCGTTCCAGGCCTTGCTCGATGAAGTCGAGTGGTCGAACTACGGCCATCAGTCTGGGAATCCCAAATGCCGCGACTGCATGGTCCATTCAGGCTATGAAGCCACGGCCGTGGATCACACCTTCTCCAGCTTTGGAGGCATGTGGGGGACCGTGAAAGCCATGATCTTCAATCGCTACGCCAATCCAGGCGCCATGAAGCGACTGAAGGAAGAGGAAGGCAAACCTCACGGCCCCGAGGTGCATCTCGTGCAGCTTGGCATCGATCTCGAAGCACGGCAGAAAGCCGGAGCGGCCTGAGCAACAGATGACTGGCTGGTGGGTCCACAACGCATTCGTCAACGGCGGCGCAATCATGCTGGTTGCGTGGATCTTCTGGGTGCTCTTCTCGATCACGATGCATGAACTGGCCCATGGCTGGGCGGCCATCTGGGAAGGTGACATGACACCTCGGGAACTCGGTCGGATGACCGCCAACCCGATCGTCCACATGGGCGGTCTGTCGCTGCTGGTCTTTGCGGCCATCGGGATCGCATGGGGCATGATGCCGGTCAATCCATCCCGGTTCCGCCATCGTCGCTGGGGCGATGCGATCGTGGCTGCCGCAGGACCTGCCATGAACATCCTGCTGGCGTTCGCGTGTCTGACCGCCTCCGGCGTCTGGGCCGGGCTTTCCGGTCCGCCACCCACCAATGAGGTCGAACCGAGCTGGCAGGAACAGGGCCAACTGTTTCTGCTCATCGGGGGATGGCTCAATCTCGTGCTGTGTCTGCTGAACCTGATCCCGGTGCCACCACTGGATGGTTCGAGGATCCTGGCATCCTGCTCCTGGAAGATTCGGGAGCTCTATCGACATCCGCAGGCCCAGTTTGCCGGCCTGTTCCTCTTCCTGCTGATCTTCTGGGGTGGAATCGCCGACGGCGCCTTCCTCTGGACCATGCGGATTTCAAGGGACTATGCCACCTTCGTGGGTGGCCTGTTCACCGGATGAGCCCTCAAGGGGCCGTTATCAGGCACTTGGATCCGAACCGGATCTCCCCTACAATCCCTGATTCGCCACGCAGCGAAGTCGATCCCCCACAACCGATGGATGGCTCCAATCGGTTCCCGGGTAGACAGGGCGTTTCAAGCCGACTTGAGTCGGCAACGTACCCAGCCGTGTGCCAAGACAGGAGGAGCCCGATGGTCGTACTGCGACTCAAGCGAATGGGACGGCGACACCGCCCCTTCTACCGACTCAATGCGATGGACAGGCGCGCACCGCGTAACGGTCGAGTGATCGAAGAACTCGGTTGGTTCGACCCGGTCGCCCCTGAAGACAAACAGCTTTCACTGAAGAGTGAACGGATCGACTACTGGCTGAGCGTCGGCGCCCAGCCATCCGACACCGTTCGTACACTTCTGAAGCGCGGCGGTATCGACCCCACTCCGGGGAAGAAAATCGCCGGAACCGCCTGACGAACGCTGGGTTCTCCCGTCATGCGGTTCGACATCCTGACCTTGTTTCCGGAGATGTTCGAGGGCGCCCTTGCGACCAGCATCCCCGGCCGGGCAGCCCGGAACGGACTCGTGTCCTACAACGTTCACGACATCCGGAACTGGACGACCGACAAGCACGACAGGGTGGATGACCGACCGTTCGGTGGAGGCCCCGGCATGGTGATGACTTGTCAGCCGCTGTACGACGCGGTCATGGCAGTCGAGAAGATGGACGACACACCGGCGGAGCGCATCCTGCTTTCGCCACAAGGAAGGAGACTCGACCAGACAATCGTGGAGGAACTCGCCACCCACCCCCGCCTCCTCATGATCGCGGGACGCTACGAAGGGATTGATGAACGGGTGATCGAGGAACTGCAACCACGGGAGATCAGCATCGGTGACTACGTACTCAGTGGCGGCGAACTTCCCGCCCTCGTACTTGCAGACACCATCACGAGACTGATCCCCGGTGCCCTCGGGCACGATGATTCGGCTGCAGAGGATTCCTTCACACTCCACACCGAAGAGGGCACGCGACTGCTGGACGCCCCCCACTACACCAGGCCACGGGTCTGGAAGAACCGGGATGTCCCTGAAGTGCTCATCAGTGGAGACCACGGTGCCGTGGATGCCTGGAGACGAGCCGAGATGGAACAGAGAACCAGAGATCGCCGACCGGATCTTCTGGATAACGAGAACGACCCGACCCAATGACCCCTGGGCACCAAGACCCATGTCGACTGAGGCCAACCGGCCTGGAGAATTGAAATGAACCGACAGGAAATCCTTGAATCAGTCACCCAGGATCAGCTGAAGCCCGCTGAAGAGTTTTCCGATTTCAGCGTTGGCGACACGATCGATGTGCATGTTCGAATCATCGAAGGTGACAAGGAACGTATCCAGGTCTACCAGGGTGTCCTCATTGCCGAGAAGGGACGGGGCATCAACCGAACCATCACGGTCCGTCGAATCGTCGCGAATGAAGGCGTCGAGCGAATCTTCCCGTTGCACTCACCTCGCATCGCGAAGATCGAAGTCGTCCGTCGTGGCGATGCTCGCCGAGCCAAGCTCTACTTCCTTCGCAACCGGGTCGGCAAGGCACGTCGCCTCCGCGATCAGCGTCGTGGACTCAAGCACGTCAAGTGATCTCACGAACCCTGCCGGGATCCTCCTGGATCTGCTTCGCATCATCGGCCACCGTGTCGTAGATCGTGGCAAGCAGTCCCGAGAGGGGGAACTTGCCATCGGACATCGTGCTGGGCCCGAGTCTTCGGAGCAGCGCATGAGGTACGTGGTCGATGACCGCCGGACGCTGAGCATCGCTGAACCCTGATCCGACACGCCAGAACCGCTCCACGCACTCGGACAACGGCGCGCCTGTGAGCACCTCCACATTGAGTGGTGGTTCCGGATGCGCTGCCGCACCGCCTCGAGTCATCAAGGTGCGTTGCTGGCGAAGTCGATCCGAGAGCATTTCCACGTACTGGCCACGAATCTCGAGGATGAGCAGCGGGTCCTTGGCAAGCCGTTCAGCTGCCAGCCAACCGAGCGCCGCCCCCCTCCAATGTTCGGGATGACCATCGCCGTCCCAACTCACCGTCAGCGTTTCCGATTCATCGGGAATCAGAGGAACTCCGAACCTCGCACACAGGGCATCCATCTCCGGTGGCCACTGTCGTTCCAGCAGACACGCTGCATACATGGCCTCACCGGACATCCCTTCCACGAGTCGATCCCATGTGATGTCGTTGATGAGATCCATCTCCAGGCACATCTTTCGGGTATCGCCTTCCTCGGATCGCACCTGTCCGGAAAGCGCGCCGGGCTCGATATCGATCCGGCGGACACGACCGGATCGAGCCGCCTCCAGACCGCGGTCCATCGATTCCGGCGAGAAGAGCACTCTCAGTCGCTCCAGCCAGGGACCCGCAACAGGAGAAGATTCCAGAACAGCGATGTCGGTATCGAACTTGGCCGCTCGAGGCGGACGACTCTTCTTCGCTCCACTTGCGGGAGGCAATCTGTCAGCCTTTGATCGTGTCATGCCTCCACCTCCATGGCATCTGCACGAAGCATCAGGACTTCTCTCAACTGACCGGTGCTCAACTCGGTGAGCCAATCATCACCGGAACCGATGATGTTCTCCGCCAACGCCGTCTTTTCCTGGATCATCTGATCGATACGTTCTTCCAGCGTTCCAAGACATACGAACTTGTGAACGTGGACCGTACGACTCTGGCCGATTCGGAACGCTCGATCAGTCGCCTGGCGTTCCACGGCAGGGTTCCACCAACGATCGAAGTGGAAGACGTGATTGGCGGCCGTCAGGTTGAGCCCGAGTCCCCCGGCCTTCAGTGACAGGACAAACACCGGCGTATTGCATTCCTCCGCCTGGAAGCCATCGATCATCTTCTGTCGCTTCGCAACCGGTGTTCCTCCATGGAGGAACAGGGATTCGGCACCGAGATCATGTTCGATCATCGCTGAAAGGAGTCGACCCATGCGTCGATACTGCGTGAAGACCAACGCACGCTCACCTGCGGCGAGTACTTCCTCGAGCAAGGTCATCATCCGCTGAGCCTTGCCCGATCGTGCGCAGAGACTGCTGAGATCCTCGCCATCGGGCCGGACCAGATTGGCCAGGTCATCACCACTGTCGGCCAGTGCGGGGTGATCGCAGATCTGCTTGAGCTTGCCGAGCATGGAGAGAATCAGACCACGTCGCTGAATACCGTCACTTCGATCGACCTTGCCGAGCATCTTGTCCACGACTTGCTCGTACAACACGGCCTGTTCACGTGAAAGCGTGGCGAACTCACGTGTTTCGACACACTCGGGAAGATCGCTGATGACGGTGCGATCGGTCTTGAGCCGACGAAGTACGAACGGCTGGACGAGTTTCTTCAACTGGCTCGCCTGTCGACTGTCCCGATGACGTTCGATCGGTCGAGCGAAGCGACGACGGAAGTCCGCAACTTCTCCGAGATAACCCGGATTGCAGAACTCCATGATCGACCAGAGTTCACTGAGCCTGTTTTCAACGGGTGTACCCGTGAGAGCGATGCGCCGCTGCGTATCCAGGCTGCGAATGGCGGCAGTCTGCTTGGTTGGCGGATTCTTGATGTACTGCGCCTCATCGAGAACGACGCGGTGCCATGGCTGGGCCTGGAGGGAATCCTGATCCCGACTGACGAGTGCGTAGGTCGTGATCACGACATCCATGTCCCGTACGGTTTCGCAGAAGGCCTCACCGGTTGGACGGGTTGGACCATGATGGATGCACACGTCCAGCTCTGGAGCGAATCGCTCCAACTCCCGCTGCCAGTTGCCGATCACCGATGTCGGAACCACAAGAAGCGTGGGATCAAAGCTCGTTCCCGCCTCGGCGATTGCGCGTTCCCACTGCAGCAGACCGATCAACTGGACGGTCTTGCCGAGTCCCATGTCGTCTGCCAGACAGGCGCCCAGGCCAAGACGATCCAGGAACGAAAGCCATCCCAGTCCACGAAGTTGATAAGGACGCAGGGAACCGGCGAACCGCTCAGGCTGCTTGATCTGTTCCATCCACGTGCAGGTACCGTCACCCAGCAGTTCCGAGACCCATCCGGTGGAATCCAGTCCTGTGATGGACAGTCCGGTCTCTTCATCCTCGCCACCGGAAGCCATTCGAAGCGCCTCGATCAGTCGCATGCTTCGTTCATCGGTTTCGGAGCGTTCCAGGAAAGCGACGGCCTTGGCGACCTGTTCCGGATTGATCTCGACCCACTTGCCGTGAATCTGTACGAGCGGTGAACGCTGGCGTCCCAGTCGCTTGAGTTCCTCAAGTGACAGGGGCTGATCACCGACGGCCACCTGCCATCGATACGCCACCATCGTGTTGAGGCCGGACAGTGAACCCGCACCCTCACCCATCGATTCGAGCTCATCGGCATCGATGGAGAGCTGCAGACCGAGCGAGCCATCGGTGGTGCTCCACCAGGACGGCGCAGTCACGATGCATCCTGCTTCTTCAAGCAGTGGTTTGTATTCGGACAGGAACTGTGCGGCATTCGCCGTATCGAGTGTCAAACCGGCAGGCGTTGCTTCATTCAGAAGCGGTTCGAGAACAGGGTAGAGCCGAGCGGCCCGTCCCAGCTCGGTGACCAGAACATCCTGTGGCTCGACCGAATCCTCGCGATGACTGCCAAGCGCTTCGGGGGTCTGGGTCCAGACATCCTCGGCGGTCAGCTGCTGGACGGGATCGGTGGCGGAGTGCAGACCGACATCCAGTTTCCATGGTTCCGATTCACCCTGTGGTGGTGATTCGAGCTTCAACCAGAGACGGTATTCGAGGTCCGCACCGATGTCATCGAGACGTGAGATCCAGCGTCTCGCCTCACGAAACAGCGAGCGACCGGCTTCGCCATCTCTCTGAATCTGCTTGGATTCCGCAAGCAACCCGGACAACCAGGCGACATGGGGATCCGACGGATCCCGCTCGTCCAGGGCTTCGACGAAATCATCGTCCATCAGCAGCCGGCGGATGTGTCCATCCACCATGCCGACCAATGCGGATTCCAGTCTGGGCCAGGCGCCTTCGCCCAGATCATCTCGAACAGCCCGGATGATCGGTGGCATGGAGAGCAGAATCGCCTCCAGACGTCTGCAGACTTCTTCGTCATGAAGCCACGGCCTCCAGGATGCATGCAGTGCCGCACGCTCATCCTGACGCAGTGTCGGAATGAAGCGTTGATCAACCATCAGATCGAGGGCGAAGAACCCGACAGCTTTCCACCACTCCAGTGAGGGGCCCAGATGCAGGCCCGATTTGGCGCCCTGGTTTCGAGTCGCCCTCAGCAGCACGACCACCAGAGGCATCAGATCTGCCGCATCAATCGACAGGCATGGAACGTTGAACTCGCCCAGCGAGGGCATGTCCACGGACTCCACGCCACCGACCAGATTGGCCAGTGAATCACTCGGCCAGGGCCCGAGCAGATCCCGGGGCAGCTGCATGATCACGCTGGAATCCTCGATGGATCCCCTCACCGCATGCGGTGCATGAGCGGCAATAATTGCGCGAAGCTCGTCCACGGGCATCGCGAAGGGATGTTCCACCACTTCGTTGCCCGGATCGGGTTCAGCTGGTTGAGAACCTTGAGGATCCGTCAGAAGAAGGAAGCGACGAAGGGACTCGGCCCAAACAACAAGACGTCCGTCACTCCAATTGGCGTGCAGCACGTTCGATGCCCCTCCGAACAGTCCTCAAGACAAGACGAAATCAACACTGATCGCGCTGGGGCTCGAACCCAGGACCTACCGCTTAAAAGGCGGTTGCTCTACCAACTGAGCTACGCGATCCAGAACGACGTATTCTACCCCAATCCCGATGCATTGACGCGGGTTGGAAGACGTGTGGACAGCCTGATAGGTCGATGCAGAGTGGACCGAAACGAGCTAGAGCAGATCCGGACGGTTCCCCCCTGGCCGCCCCGGATTCCCCATCGATCAACCCAGCCGCTACAGCCCTCAGGATCACACCCGAAGAAGGTGGGAGTTCCGAGAATATTTTTGTCCCTGTCCGGGCTTCATGGTCGATCAAGAGGTGCTGGACGGGACCCTTATGGCCCTTACAGCCCTGGAAAGGCCGATTTGGAGGCCCCACAGGATTCCGCACGGAAGCGGAACGTACGGCGGGCGGAGCCCGCCACTGGGCAAGGATGCCATGACAAGTACACAGTCCATCTCACCCCGCCGACGCCATGGTCGCGTCGCCGGATCCCTGCTCCTGAGCTGTCTGATGCTCGGCATCCTGTCCGCCTGTCAGACCTCTCAGAATCTGCAACAGCCCACCAGGCTGGCAGCCCCCTACTCCTGGACAACACTCTGGGCCGTGGCCCCTCTGGTGAACGAGTCCGGAACATCCGCTGCCAACACGATCCAGATCACGGATTGTCTTACCGAGGAACTCCAGCAGGTGAAAGGAATCAACACGGTTCCGGTCACCAGAACCCTCACCGTCATGAACAAGCTCCGAATGCGGGCCGTCACGACACCGGAGGATGCGAAGACCCTCATGGACACGCTTGGCGTGGACGGCTTGATCGTTGGAACAGTCACGGCATGGGATCCATACAAGCCCCCGACGTTGGGGCTCGCCCTGCAACTGTTTACACATGACGATCGCTTGAACAGTCCAAGGACGGACTCGCTCTCCGATCAATCCACAACGACATCCAGGGCGGGCCCCAGCGCCGCCGCTCAGGCCGCCGGCATCTTCGATGCCTCGGATCATGCCACGCTCCAGTCGCTGGCCATGTTCGCAACCGGCCGAACACATCCGTCATCCGTCTACGGAACGGACATCTACCTGATGAAGATGGACTTGTACACGAAATTCGTGGCACACCAGCTGCTCGAAGGACTCCTTCGCAACGAGCAGCAGAGGTTGGCCGCGGTGAACGACTACTAAGCCAGGTTGAGCCTGGCCACAGAGGACCAGGCATGACCTACGACTCCCAACTCCCCCCGCCAACCGGCGATCCCATCTCGCACCGAATCAGCCTCTTCAAGGGTCGATCACGGTGGGTCTTCGAATGGACGCTTGGTGATGAAGACAACCTGATCGATGCCGTTTCGGAGCTCGCCGCCGATGAGCGTGTTCCCCTCGACTGGTTTGACGTCGCCATGGTCAGGCAGCAGATGCTGCAGGCCGTCCCGGAACCCTGATGACGATTCCCCTTCTCCCTTCCCACCATCACTTCTTCTCTTCCACGGATCCCCGTCGAATCACCGAGCATCAAAAATGAGCCAGAACAACACACTTCCCGTCATAGGCGACTTCCTCTCCTACCTGCTCGATGAACGAGCATTCAGCCCCTACACCGCCAAGTGCTATGGCGTCGATCTCAGGCAGTTCGTCGAGTATCTCTGCGACGAACATGGCCACACCATCGATCCGGAAACCGAGTCATCGACTTGGCGCCGATGCACCGAAGGCAATGCCAGTTCGGATGTCGTCGGAACCGTGGGACCGACCTGCCTGACCAGTCGGATCGTCTCAGCGGATACCGCGACGATCCGCGAGTTCCTGGCACACCTCGACGGCATGGACTACTCCGCAGCGACGATGGCACGCAAGATCGCAACGATGCGTTCCTTCTACAGGTGGCTTGAGCGGCGAGGCGTTGTCCAGGGCAATCCGATGGCCTTGATCCGAACACCTCGCCAGGCCAAGCGACTTCCAAAGGCCATCGGTGTCCAGGAAGTCGAGAAGCTGCTGGCCGCCCCCGATGTCCAGACCATCCTGGGCGCCCGGGATCGAGCAATGCTCGAAACCCTCTACTCCACGGGTATTCGCGTCAGCGAACTGGTCGGCATGGACATCCGAGACATCGACGAAGTCGGCCAGGCGCTGATCGTTCGAGGCAAGGGTCGACGGGAACGGATCGTCCCACTGGGATCACATGCCATGGCCGCCCTTCAGCACTATCTGCAGATGCGTCGTCGCCATGAACACGAACTGACCGGTGATCGTGCAGTCTTCATCAACAAGGGTGATGGTCGAATCAGTGCACGTTCCGTTCGCCGAAAGGTGACCAAGTACCTGAAGGAAGCCGGTCTCGATCCAGAGATCTCACCGCACACGCTCCGACACAGCTTCGCGACGCACCTGCTGGACAACGGTGCCGACCTGAGAAGTGTGCAGGAACTTCTGGGCCACCAGAGCCTCTCGACGACGCAGGTCTACACGCATCTCACGACCCAGCGAATGCAGGAAGCCTACAACGACGCGCATCCCCGAGCGGAAGCCGGATGACCCGACCGGACCTCTTTCCTCCCGACGCTCGGAAGGACTGAATCGAACACGAGCGACGCTTCGGCGTCGCTCGTGTCATTTCAAGCCGCTAGGCTGTTGACATGCTCGTCGTCTGGATCATCGGTTGCCTCGGTGCCATCGCCTGGATCGGTCTGTCCGCCATGATCATGGCGG
>MDTA01029576.1_pt1 | contig 14282 bp, 1 predicted proteins | sample 811151 | NCBI WGS metagenome assembly MDTA01 (sample SAMN05326648, study PRJNA326480) | marine metagenome | isolation source: seawater | place: Indian Ocean: South | collected 2010 | reverse complement strand
GCGGTGGTGGAGAGCCAGGCGTCGGCCGGATCGGTGGGTGGAGCGTTGGCCTCGGTCCGCATTGCTTCACAATTCGATCGCGAGGTCGGCTGCTCCGCTTCACGATTTCACAGCTTCAGGAAACTTGAGCTGTGAAGAAATTGCGCTTCCGAAGTCGGCCACCCTCCTCCGCACGAGCGCGAATTTCAGCACTCTCAGAGCCAGCGCCGACCTCGACAGCACTTACACTATGAGCGAGGAACGCCCATTCGTCCTCATCCTCCTCACCTGGCTCCTCCGCGCGCTCAACGCGCTCTTCCTCGTCGTGTGCTTCCCGCTGCACAAGCTCGTGTCGCTCACGGCGCCGCACGTCACGAAGGAGGAGCCGGACGCGGCGGCGCGCGTGCTCCGCTTCGTCCTCTCGACGCTCGCGCTCCTCCTCCTCCTCTGGATGCTCGGCACACCGCCGATCGTCGCGTGGCTCCTCGCGCCAACCGAGTGGCTGCCGCCGTCGCTCGCCGCCGCCGCCGCGCTCTTCACCGTCGTGTACGGCTTCGCGGTGTGCGAGAAGGGCACGAAGCTCGAGCGGCCGTGGGAGACGCCCATCGGCGCGTACCTGCGCGGCGCCCTCGTCGAGGCGCCCGCCGACCTCCTCGCCGCCGTCGGCGCCGCTTTGACGCTGCTGCTCCTCGTCCGAGCGCCGCCACTCCTCCACGCCCTGCGCCGCGGGCCCGGCGACGACGCAGGGCCCCTCGACGGCGCGCCCGCCGGACCCAACGTGCTTGGCGCCGCCGCGCGCTCGCTGCCGGCGACGACGTCGTGGCGGACGGTGGTGGCGTACAACCTCGCGATGTCCGCCGTCGACCTTCTCATCTCCGTCCCGGCCGCGCTCCTGCTCGGGTGCTGCGTCTGGCGCGCCAAGGAAGCCTTCGGCCGCGTGCGTGCGAAGGCCGACGGCACGCTCTTGGAGGAGGGCGCACAGCGCGTCGAGCTCTTCTTCCAGCTCGCTGCCGCGCTGAGCGACCTGCCGTTCCTACTCCTCGGAGCGATCGTGATCCTCTCGGGCTACCGGTATAACCCCGCCCGCTCTCCCGCCCGCCCGCCCGCCCGCTCGTGCGACGCCGCCGCTCACACCTCCTCCCCGCACGCGTGCGCACCTCGCAGCGCCGGCGGCCTCATCAAGGAGCTCCGCGACGCGCCGAGCCGCGCCGACTGGAAGAAAATCTTCGCGTCTCACGCCGCTTCGCTCGCCGCCGACCTGCCTGCTCTGCTCTGCGGGCTGATCGTACTGCTCACGATCGTGCGAGCGCCATTGCTCGTCCTCAGTGTCCGCCGCGCGACGACCGTCGATGCGCGCCGCGGCGCCGCCGCCACTCAGCTCCTCCTCCTCCTTCTCGACGTGCCTGCGCTCGTCTCCGCCCTCCTGATCGGCATGACGGGGGCTATCGGAGGCACTCTCCTCGCAGTCACCGGATGCGAGGTGGACTGGAGCGCAGGGCCGTACCGGATCGCTGTGCTGCGCCGCGCGCTCGCCCGGCGACCTTCGCTCGTCGATGACCGTGGGGAGACCGTGCGACCGCCGACCGTCTCGGGAGCCGAGATGCAAGAGGTGACCATCTCGGCGGCGGCGGACCCGGGCTCCTCCGGCCGACAGGAGCCGACCTTTGGTCGGCGGCTGTGGGTGGAATCGTGGCGACACGTCTGCGCCCTCGAGCAAGCTGCACAGCTGATCGTTGATGTGCCGTGTGTGCTCGCTGCGCTCGTCGTCGCGGTGACGGGATGGCGGGTGCGGGCGCTGCGGCTCCCGCTGCTCAGGTCGCCGCCTTACGGCGGGTTCGTGCACGTGCCGCTGTCTGAGGTCGACGAAGTCCGTGAAGTTTCCTACCAATCCACAGAGAGGACGAAGATCTGCAGAGAGCTCGAAGCGTGGCAAGAGACGTTGCACTCTGGGCTGGTGTGGGGCTCCATCAACAGGCCAGGCGAAGGCTCCGGCGGGTTAACCCGTACTGTGCCTCATGCATGGAGGTATCGCACCCACCTGCGACACTACACGCAGTCCCACGGTGGGAACTACAGTTCGACCTCCGCGCTACTCGATCACTCCCCGAGGTGGCTCGAAGAAGGAGACAGTATGGCTACATCAGGCTTCTACTACACGCCGCGGCCCATCATCACTGTCGGTCCTACACGCTACTTCGACGTCAACGAAGAGAGGCCAGGAGCTGTGAACGAGCAGAGACTATTCGGCGGAACTCAGCGCATCCAGGTGGACTGCGCCGACTACGACCGGAGGCGTGCAAACGCGCTGCGTGTCCACGCCCTCCTTCACTTCGGTGGCATGATCATTGATCTGCCCACCGCGCTCGCCTTCGTCCTCACGCTGCTGTGCCCGTGGCGCGCCGCCGCCGCGTGCGCCGCCGCCGCGCCGCTGTGCCCGGCGGTGCGCCGCCGCCCCGTCTGGCGCTGCTTCGGCGGCGCGCTATGCGACCTGGGCGCGGCGCTCCCGTGGGCTGCACTCGTCGCTACCCTCGCCGTCGCCGCCTACTACGCCATCACCGAGCAGCGAACGTGGCTGACCTGGATCGGATGCTACAGCTGCGCGGGCGGCGATCGCTGCGGGTGGTGTGAGCCGCAGACAGCGCTCTACTCGGTACTCGGTGGGCTCGGCGCCGTCGCCATCGCCGTTGCTCTTCGCATCGTCCTTGGGATCCACGCGTGTGCCGTGTGGGCAACGTCCGCCGCCGATCGACGGCGCGTGACGCGGCAGCAGCTCGCTCTACTGGCGCTCGACGTGCCGTACGCAATCGCCGCCGCCGTCGTCTTCCTCACTGGGTACCGCCTTCCTCGGCTCCTCGCCCAACGACGCACCGCCCTCGAGACGACTCGAGCTGCTGATCCTCTTGATGTCCTTTTGAGCTCGCCACCGCCGCAACGCGTGCCGGCCAAGCACCCCTTCCGCCCACTTGCCGACGAGGCTCTATGGCGTCGCCTCAAGGAACACGGACTCGTCTGCAGCGCGGCGGCAAATGTCGTGCTCGACGCGCCGTTCGCGCCGCTGGCGCTGCTCGCTAGCCTCGCGCCGTGGCGCACACTGATGCTCTGTGCGGCCGCCGGCGCCGCCGGCAGCGCCCGCGCCGACTGGCACCGCCGCGCCCTTTTCGTGAAGCATGCCCTCCTACTTCCGCTCGACGTGCTCGGCTTTGCCGCCGTCGCCGCCACCGCGGTCCTCGGCCCGTGGCGTCTCCCTGCACTATGGAGCGAGCTCCGTGCCGCGCGGCGCCGGAATCCTTTCCTGCCCGACGCGTGCCTCATTACCCGCGGCGGTGGTGACGAACCCGTCGACGTCGATGGAATCTCGATGCGAGAGGTCGCCGTCGAGTCTGAGCCAGTGGTGGTGCAGGGGGCGCCGGTAGATGGCACGGAGACCGTCGCCGCGGCCGGTGTACCCGTCGCGCCTCTGCCGGCTGGCGCCGCCTCCGCCTCCGCCGGCGGGCTGTGTGGCGGACTCGCCGCGACCTCGCAAGCGATTCGTGGCGTGTCTCTCGCCAGCGGCGCCGCCGCACCGCCCGCCGCCGCACCGCCCGCCGACCCCGCCGCCGAAGCCGCCGCCGTCGCCGCGGCTTCGCTCGAGCCTCTGTGCGAGAGTGCGGACGTGGACAGCCACGGCTTCGTGTTCGGTGCGTTGGGACGGACAGCGCTCGACTGGGCGCTCGTAGTCGGCGGCGCCGCGCTGCTGCCCCTCTACGTTTGGCGGCTCCCGCTGGTGATGAGGACGTGCGCGACCAAGCCGGGCTACCGATTCACGCGTGGCGGCGGCCACGCCCTCGCCTTCGCCGCCGTCGCCACCTATTTCGTCATCGGCGTCGCCGACATCCTCGCCCTTGTCCTCCACCTCCTCCTTGGGCTCACCGTCTGGCGGCTCGGCCCTCTCCGCCTCGCGCGGCGCCGCGCGTGGAAGGAAGAACGAACGGAGGTGGTGTGGTCAGACGACGGCTCGCTCGGGCTCGACGTCAACGGCGCGACGGGCGTTGTCGAGGCGGTGAGCGACGGCAGCGAGTGCGCGCGGCTGCTGGAGAAGAGGGTCTTGCGCATCGGCGATGTGTTGACCAAGCTCGATGGCCACGCGCTCCGATGGGGCGCAGCAGGCGACGGCATGGTGGAGAGCAGCTCGATGGCCCCACGCGAGGGGAGCTTGGCTGACCGATCAATGGCCACACAAGAGTCGAGCTCGAGCCTCGTGCCGCCGGCGGCGACGGCGGCGCCCGCACGTGAGGGCAGCGAGCCTCTGCTCGACGCCAGCGAAGAGGCGCCCGCCGACGCGCCGCTCGCCCTCGCCGGTCGACTGCGCGCCGAGCCTACCCACTACTCGCTCACGCTGCGATCGTGCGTGCCTCGACCGGCGGCGGTGGGCGCGCGCGTCTGGGAAGTGAGGCTACAGCCCCACGCCGCCGCGCTTCGCCAGTTCGCCATGCTGATCATCGAGCTGCCGTTCGCGGTGGGCTGCGTGCTGATCACGCTCACGCTGGTGCGCGCGGTGCCGCTGCACCGACAGCTGAACGCCGCCGCCGACGACGGGCCGCGCCGACGCCGCGTCCTCCTTTCCCAAGCACTGCTGTGGCTGCTCGATCCGCTCGCGCTTCTCTCTGCCGCGATTGTGCTGCCGTCGTGGCGCGGCGCCACGCTCGTTCGCAACATCGACAGCGCTCGGAAGCTCGGCCGCGGCTGGGACGGCATGCGCATCCACCGCGCTGCCTTCGGCCAACTCGCCTCACTGCTGCTCGACCTTCCGTTCTTCGCGTGCTTCGTGCTGCAGCTCGCAGTGCCGTGGCGGTTTGTCTTCTGCGCGCGGGAAATGCTCGAGGCGGGTGAGGCGCGCAGCCGCCGCCGCGCGTGCGCCTGGCATCTGCTCCACGGCTTCCTCGACGTCCTCTGCCTGCCGTGCTACCTCATTCTCTTCGTCACGTACTACCGCTCCGGTTCGCTCCGCAAGAAGCTGCAGGGCACCGCCGGATTCTTCTCCTCCGCGCTGGCGAGGCTCGACGGTGGGCCTCCGCCGTTTGTGGCGGAGTCGGTGGTGGCACGCCTCGAGGCAGACTACGGGCTCGCGCTCACAATCCGAGGGACGAAGGAGGCGGCGGCCGCGCTCGGCGCCGGGCAGGTGCACTTGACCGTGGTGGGGGAGCCGTTCTGGGATGCGGTGGCGACGGTGGCGCCGCCGTCGGCCGTCCGTCTCGTGCGTACCATGGTGCTTCCCATGTCCGCGATCCCCGCACTCCTCTCCGCCGACGCCTTCGCCGCCGGCGTCGAGGACGTCGAGTGCACTTTGGGGCTCGGCGGCGCCGACGGCCGCTTCAAAGCGAAGCGCAAGGCGATCGAAAAGGGACTGGGCAAGCTGGCGGCGGCGGGCGACCCTCCTATGGAGCTTCAGCTGCTCTACCGACTTAGTGGGCGTCGCGGCGTGCTGCTGTCTGTGACGACGACGCCGAGCGCGCTGCATACTGCGGCACTCGAGGGCACCAATCTGCTGCCGCCGCCCGCCTCGCCCGAGCGCACGCTATCGACTGAGGAGCGCGGAATGGAGGCCTCGATTGCCGCCGCCGCCGCCGCTGCCCCCGCCGCCGACGCTCCCGAGGAGATCAAAGCTGCGGAGCCGTCGGCACCCTCCTTCTTCGACGGCATGCAGGCCCACCTCGGGGTACTGGGAGAGACGATCCAACTGGTCGTCGACCTTCCCTTCGCCGTGCTCGCGCTGCTGCCGCTGCTATCGGGGTGGCGGACGCGCGAGTTCGTGAAGGAGTTTGGCGCGGCGCCGACCGCCGGCGCGCGCCGCTGCCTGTGCGCGGCCCACGCTGCCAACACAATCATTGATCTGCCGTTCGTCGTGCTCGCGGTCTTCTGCCACCTGTGTGGGGCGTGGCGCACCCTCCACCTGGCCGATCAAATCCGCGCCACTGCCAAAGTGAGCGACTGCCGCGAGGTGTACGCGCGCGGCGCGGTCGCCACCCTGCTCGATCTCGGCGCGATTCTGGTCGGCGCTCTCACGTTGGCTGGGCCGTGGCGGTTTGCGCTGCTCGTGCGCGACTGCGCGGCGGCGAATGCGGCGGCGCCGCGCCGTCGCGCCGCCGTTCAGCACGCCGCTCTTCTCCTCCTCGACATTCTCTGCGCCGTCGCCTCGCTGCCTCTCGTGCTCACCTACTACCGATGCGATCATCTACTGCGTCAGCTGCGCGCCCTCGCCCTTCGTACCCACGCCGCCCACCACCAGCACCTCGACGAGCAGCTGAAGGAGAGATCACGAGGGCGGTACACGCCGCCGCCGATGACGCGTGCGGGCAGCAGCGCGCTCAGCGCCGCCGAACGCGGAGCGACGGAGCCGGAGACGATCGAACAGCGTCTGAAGCGCGCTGCCTCGGATGGGGAAGCGGCCGTGCTGAGCCGGCAGGCGTCGATGCCTGAAGCGGCCGCCGCCGCCGATCCAACTGCCGCGCCCGCTCGCGGCCTCTCTGTCTTCGGAGCTGCCCTCAAGCCCGCCGCCGCCGCCGTGCCCGCCGCCGCCGCCGCCGAGCCGTCGCCGAACTCCGTTCGCTCTGAGCCGCTCCACCTTGATGCACCTCCCGCCTGCACGGTGGCGCCGCCGTCGCGCCCGATCCTCTGGCTGTTGCTCCGCGTCGCCGACGACTCTGAGCCCTTCGTCGCCCGCTTCTTTGTCCACAACTACGTGTTACTCGAGCTGCTCTCGTTGCTGATCGACGTGCCGTTCTGGGTGTTCGGGGCCGCCGTGGTGCTGACGGGCTGGCGTGCCTCCCATCTCCTCTCGAAGCTTCGCGCGCCGGAGGTGTCGCTTGCGGCAAAGCGGGCGGCGGTGGGGAAGCAATTCGTCGCGTTGTGCGTCGATTTGCCATTCGTCGCTCTCGCGTTGCTGCTGAGCGTGGTCGGATTCTGGCGGGCGCCGCACCTCGTATCGCTCGTCTGCGCCGCCGCCAACCCGCGCGATCGCCGCTGGATCATCGTGCAGCAGGCGGGCGCGTGGCTGCTCGACGTGCCGTTCGTGTGCGCCTTTCCGCTCGCCGGCGGCGCGATCTGGTACGGCCTCCGCTCTGAGTGGGCCTTCTGGCCGCTTTACCCGGGGACGGATGCGCCGCTCACCCACGCGCCACTCCTTCCAACCTGGGCGGCGGCGCTCGTCGTCGCCGCCACCCTGTGGCGCGTGCTGCCCGCCGCGTCTGACGCCGCGTTCCGAGCAAGCAACGCACCCGACCGTCGCGGCATCGTCGCGCGTCAGCTGGTGATGGCTATTCTCGACCCCTTTGCGCTCACCGCCGCGCTCTGCGTCGCTCTGACCATCTATCGAGCGCCGATCCTCCTTCATCGGGTACTCGTCAACGGCGACGGCTTCGTGCACGCCGCCTGGCGCCCGCGGCGCCGCCTGCAGGTTCGCCCGTCGACGGCGGCGGCGGTAGAGTCGGCGCCTTCAGTTCGCATCGACGAGGTGATGCCATCAGTGCATCGCTCACGCTCTACCTCTCACGACTCGCTGCGTGACTCGCTCGCACGCTCGCGCGCGCCGTCGAACGCATCCCTCGGAAGCGCTGGCGATGTCTCGCCGTTTGATGCGCAGCATGTGTTCGTGGAGACGTCCTTTCAGAGGGCGCGGCGGCAGGAGGCGGAGGCGGCGGCGGAGCTGGCGGCGGCGATGGCGGCTTCGGCGGCGGCGGCGGCGGCGGCGGCGGAGTGGCCGTCGACCAAGGGCTGGGACGACTGCCTCCGATGCCACGGCTACGCGCTGTACCATTTCATCATGCTCATTGTCGACGTGCCGTTCGTTGCGATGGCGGCGTTCGCCTCGCTCGCGCCGCACCGCGCGCCGCGGCTGTGGCGCCGCCTCCTCGACGGCTGGCCTCTCTCGCCAACGGAGAAGGCTCAACTTGCCGCCGCGCTCCGCCGCCTCCGCCCGGCTGCTCTCAATCCACAGCTCTCGCGAGGCTCTTCCCGTTTGATCGAAGAAGACGCTGGCGCCGACGACGCGCCGCCGCCGCCGCAGCTCAACCTCCTAGCGCTCCCCGATGACGCCGCGCTCGTCATCCTCGGCGCTCTCGACGATCACACCGCCCTCGCGCGCGCCTCGGCTGTGTGCACGGCGTGGCGTGGCCTCATCACGCGCGAGGCGTCCGCTGTGGATGAGCTGTGGCGACGGCTCGGCCACGCGCGATTCGCCATCGGCGATGGGCAAGCTCACCAGTTCGAACCAACTCTTCCGGCCTTCGAAGTGGTCTCGATTCCAGTTCGAGAACACTTCCGGCGTCCCGGGTACGTGCCTCCGGCGCCGAGCACTTACCGTGTGACCGGAAGGTACAAGCAGGCCTACCGGATTGCTCACCGCGACGCCCTTCGCGCGTCTCGGCCGACGGGGCGCGTCGAGACGCGGCGGCTCGGGAGGCCATCGAAGCGCCTGGCGTGCGCGAAGGAATTCGGCGGGCTGCTGTGGGACATCCCGCATTTGGTGCTCGCGCTCGTACTCCTCGTGAGCTGGCGGGCGCCTGCTCTCATCTTTGAGTCACGCCTCTCGATTGTTGTCATTCGCGCGCTCATCGCCGTGGACTTCGACGGCTACGCCGGCGGGGCGTGGAGGGTCGATCGCGTCCTCTCGCGCAGCCCGGCGGCCGCGGTGCGCGGCCACGTCCGGCGTCAGTTCTTCTGTCTGCTTCTCGACGTGCCGTGCGTGGTCCTCGGCGGCGCCTTTTGGCTCATCCATTCTCTCCTGGGGCTGACCGACCTCGTGCGCCTCCGTGAGCTGATGGAAGCCGGGCCTGCAGGCAACGGAGCTACCTTTGCAGAGTCGCTCGAGCAGGCGGCCGAGGCGCGGCACTTGGAAGACCTGGTTGCCGCTGCGGGCGGGGCGCGGCTTACCGCGGAATGGCGGGCGCTAGGCTCCTGGCGCGCGCTGGAGCGCGTGCCGCTGCTTCGGTACACGTACGCCGGCCTCCGCCCGCACGGGTGGGCGCTCTGGCAGGCACTCATGATCACGCTCCACCTCTTCCACATCCTCTGTGGTCTGCTGCTGCTGTGCTCGTGGCGCCACCTCACGCTGCTACGCGAGGCGTCACGCCCTGAAGTGACGAGGCGCGCCCACCTACGCGCCATCGTGCTACGGCAGGCCGCGCTGCTCGTCTGCGATTTGCTGGCGGCGCCCCTCTTCCTCGCCGTCGCCCTCACCGTATGGCGGCTGCCCACCTTCTTCTCTCTTCTCGCGCAGCCGGCGTTCGGCCGTGGTCGTACCTTCAACGCAGGCGGCGCCGCTCTCAAGGCCTTCGGTCTCATGCTGCTCGACATTTGGACAGCTTTCTGCCTCCTCTTCGTCCTCCTCACTGTGATCCGCGCGCCGCACGCCCTCTACGCCTTGGGTACTCTCGGTCGCGTCTTCCGAATCTTGTGGAGCGACCTCCGCTGGCAGACCGACGACGGCCACACGGCGCAGGCTCTCGCTATCCTCGCCGACGACCAGGCAGCCGCACACGTCACCGACGCCGACTCGCTCGCCGCCGCCGTCGCTGACGGCTTCTCGGCGTTCTCCTCGACGGACGCGTCGGCTGCATGGGGCGGCGGTGTCGTCTTTGTGTCAGGTGCGGACGCGGCGGGGCTCGGCGGAAGCGTCACCTTCGCGCCTCGCTCGCTGTCCCTCTTCCGGCCGCTCGTGTTTGCAGAGGCGAGGTGGGCGGCAGCGCGGATCCACCACGTGCTCTTCTTCCCTCTCAAGGCGCTCGGCACGCTGCTGGGCATCCCGATCGTCTGGTACTTCCGCCTCCGTCTCTCGCCGCGCACGCCCTCCGAAGACGTCGCCGCCGCCGCCATCGATGCCGCGTGGGAACCGATTGCAGCCGAACGCGGAGGGCGGCCGCCCTCAACGCCGACGCCGGCGCCGCCGCCAACGGGGAAGGCTCGGAAGGGGAAGCTCGAGGTGCCTACCTGGCAGGCCCGGGAGGGCGTCGATGAGGTCGAATTCATGTGCTCGATGGACGAGAATTGGGATTCCCTGCTCGAGGGTCCCTTGTGGCCGTCGTCGGAGAGTTGGCTTGGGGAATCCGCGGCGCTTGACGTGACGCTGGCTGGCGGCGCCGGACTTGGCGGCGCCCAAGTGAGGGCGGCGCACGGCGCGGCGGCGGCGAGGGTGGGGCTGCGCGCTGGAGACATCATCACGCACATCGACGGCGTGCAGCTCGCGGGGCGCGGCGGCGTCGCTGCGTCTCAGATGTGCCAAATGAAGCTCAACGCGATGAAGCAGGCCTCGCCGGGGCAGACCTTCTACCTGCAACTCCTGAGGGATCCTACGGCTGAGGCGGGGCCGAGCTCATCCGAACCGAACCGAGCACAAGGGCCGAGCGCGGCGGGGCCGAGCGCGGCGGCGCCGAGCGCGGCGGGCAGCAAAAGCCCGATGGTCAGCATTCTGCTGCGCAAGACCGCCGACGCGGGGCTCGACGTCGATGAGGTGTCGGCGGCGGCGATGCTGGAGGCGACGGGCGGCCACATCGGCCAGGCACTCAACCGCCTGAAGCTGTTCGCTCCCGCGCCGACGGCGGCGACGGAAAAGGCGAAGGCCGACGCGGCGGCGGCGGCGGCGAAGGCGCTCGAGGAGGCGAAGGCGGCGGCGGCGGCGACGGTGGCGCCGACGGCGCCGCCGCCGTTTGCCGCAAGCGCGAGCTTTGATGCGGCATTCAATTCGGCACGGCCGAGCGCCGACCGCCGGCTGAGTGACGACGCGAAGATGGCGGCGGCTCTTCAGGCGGAGTTCGATGCGGAAGCCGCCACTGCTCTCTCGTCGCTTCCGCCGTCGCCGCCGCCGTCGCCGCCGACGCAGGGCGCCACCGAAGCCGCCGCTGACGACGACGACGACGCGTACGGCCTGGCGCCTCCGGAGGCGCTGGCGCGGCGCGAGCTGCACTCCGTTGGCGTTGAGATCCGCCTCCGATCATCACGCACCCTCGGTGTGCTCTGCCGTCTCGTGCACTGGCTGAGTGAGCTCGCGCCGCGCTCCCTCGACTACTGGACCGCCGAGCGATACTTCGTCGTCGCGGTGCTCGCGCTGCCGCCCATGTTGATGAACGAGGTGGCCGCGCTGCTCGCGTTGCCGGTCCACTTGCTCGCCGCCCTCCTCACTGGCGGCTTTGGCGCCCTGTGGGGCTCCGCTGAGGCGCTGCACGAGCCGAAGGCGTCCAAAGGCTTCCGCGCCGTCGTATTCTTCTCGTATCTCCTGCAGGCGATCGCGCTGCCTCTGCTCGCAGTCGCGGAGCTCGCGCTACTCGTCGTGCCGCCGATGGTCCCGTGGGCGGCGACGCGAAGCTGGCTGGTCGAGTGCACCCTCGCGCTCGCGAGTGCTGCGGAGGGTGGTGAGAACGATTTAGACGACTACGACGCCGCGGGATCGGGTGTGGTGCCGTCGCTCGGCGACGCGTGCGGCACCGTCGACGATGCCGGCGCGTTGCTACGCTCCCTTCCTTGGTATGCGTGGGTGGCGACGGGCGGGTGGGTGGTCGCGGTGGCGTTCAGTTGGCAGCTGGCGGCGCGCGCGACGGCGCACAATGCGCTGTGGCGGCCGTGGCGCTTCTACGGCAAGGTAGCCCGCCGGATCGGCGCGACGCTGGCGCTGCGCGGCCGTGTGTTCAAGCTCTACCTCAACATCCTCGGATGGTCGACATATATGTGCTACGTCAACCGTCGGACCGGCGGCTGCCTCGGCGAGGTCCTGCTCCTCCCCGCCGTGATTATCTGGACGTGCTGGCCGCTCGCCATCCCCGCGGCCTTCAAGCAGTACATATGGATGCTCCTCGCCGCACCCTTCGCCCTCGTCCTCCTCTTCCTCGCCACGCGGCAGATCCGCGCGAACTGGACGACCGAGCCGCAATACAAGGAAGACGTGAGAAAGCAGAAGGCCCGTCGGCTGGAGAAGGCGGAGGCGAGGCGCGACGCGTTCGTCGCAAAGGCCGCCGCCGCCGCCGCGCTCCCCACCGCCCTCCTCACCGAACGGCTGCGGCGCATCCCTCTCGTCGACCTCGTCGCCCGCGGCAACGCGCGGCGGGCGTCGGCGGCGAGCGGCACGGGTGGCGGCGCGGCGCCGCGCGCGTCGGAGGCGGCGGCGGCGCCGGGGAAGTGGTGGCGGGACCACGCGGGGACGGTGGCGGGGCGCGACCCTTCTCTATGGGAGAGCGTCTGGCTGCCGTTGCTCGACAGCGCGCCCGAGCTCGACGCCGCCCTCTGCCGCGGCGACGCCGGCTTTCCCCTCGGCGACGATGGAGAATGGTACATCGACTTGACCGCCCTCTGGGACCCCACCGACCGCGGCCGCGCCGAGGAGACGCTCGCGCGATGGCGGCGGCGCAACCTGCCGGCGGTGGCCTACTTCGGGATTCGGCGGGTGGGCGAGGAGGGGTATGCTCGCGGCGCTCGGCCGGAGCGGTTTGCGAAGCGGGAGGCGGTGAACGCGCACGAGACGGGGCCGGCCCTCGCCCGGCGCGAGTGGGCGCCGGCAGAGGCCGACTGGGGGATCGAAGAGTAGGGATGCTAGTAGGGTACCTCCTAAGTTAACTAATCATGCTACCGCCTCCTCGCGCCGGGCTCTCGCCGCTCACGCTGCCGCCGAAGCTCGCGCTCCGTCGGTCGTCGTTGAGCGACGCGGCGAGCGGCGGGAGCAGCCGGACGTGCGCCTCGACGACGTCCAAATAGTCGCCCTCGACGGCGCGCGAGAACTGCGACCGCGAGAGGTAGAGCTCGCGGAGGAAGTGCGCGAGCGCCGCGCTCGCGAGCATCGCGTCCGACGCCGGGCGCTGGCTGGCGAACGCCGCGGCGACGCCCGGCGCGAGCTCGAAAGGGTTGGACGGCGGCGCGCGGACGACGGCCTGCACGAGCTCGGCGACGATCTCCCAGACGTAGACCGTGCGCGACGGCCACGCCGCGACGCTCTGCAGCTGGAGCGGCGCGTCGAAGCTCGCCTCCGAGGCGAACGAGCCGAGCAGCCCGTGGCCCTCGCGCACCCACACGTACGGGCAGTTGTAGTGCGCGTAGCCTCCGACGAGGAAGGTCGCGTGCGGCGGCGGCTCGTTCGAGGCCCACACCTGCGCGGGCCGCTCGCGGCTGCACGGCGACGCCGGCGGCACCGTCGCGTCGTCCATCGGCCGCAGCGCGGGCCGGCGCGACGGCGGCGACGACGCCTCGCCGGCCGCCGACGGCTCGCCCGGCCACACAGTGACGAGCAGCTCCTCGCGGCCGCGCAGGTCGGTGCGGAAGTGGCGGAAGCCGGAGAGCGCGCCGAACTTGAAGGCGTCGCGGGAGAAGGCGTCCATGCGCTTGTTCTTCGGCATCGCGGTGGGTGGCACGGAGAAATTCACTTGCACTGGAAACACACCTGGCGCGAGCGAGAGCCATGAACAGCTTCGTCCTCGCGCAGCTCCACGCCGTCGGCTCCGGCGCCGCGCACCACGCGCCCGCGTGGGCGCCGTGGCAGCGCGCGCTGATGGCGGCGTCGAGCAGCGCATATCTCGCCAACGCGGTTTGCTGGAGTCGCTACGACCACCCGATTTTGGCCGGCGTCTTTATCGCTGTCGCAATTCTCTCGACGGCGGCCGACGCGCTCTCCGACGCCGTATTCGCGCCGGCCGCGCTGGCGCGCGTGCGCACGGCCGATCGCGCCGTCGGCTCTACGGCGCTCGTCGCCTCCGTCGTCGCGAATTCGCTGTCGCCGGTCATCACGGCGTGTGCCACGCTTGCCGCGCTGTCCGCCGTCTCCGTGCTGCTCTGGGCGCGCGCCGTCGCGCGCGCCGAGCCGAAGCGTTGGGCCACATACCTGTGCCTACAGGCCGGGTGGCACGTGTACGGCGCGGCCGTTCTTTGTACCGTGACGTGGTTAGCGCAGCCTCGAGATTTGCAACAGTCGCGTCAAATGCCAACAGCCCTCGGCCGCCCGCGGCGGCTCGCCGGCGAGCCGTCGTCGCGACACGCCTCGTCCTTTCCGCCACACCCATCAATTCTACCGCCGCCGCGAACACCGCCGACCTCGCTCGATCCGGCCGCCCGCCGCGATGCGCTCAACGTCGGCCGGCAGCTGCTCAAGATCGAGACGGCGCTCGACGCGCGGTTGGCCGCGGCGCGACCGTCGAGCGCGGGCAAGCGCTTCCCGGGCGACCTCCTCGAGCCGCTCGGCGGCCCGGCGCCGCCGTCGCTCGCGGCCGCCGCTGCCGACGCCGCCGCGCCGGCGCCTGCCGCCGCCGCCGCCGCCGCCGACGCGCTGCGCCGCCGCCCGTCGGGCAAGCCGCGCG
>MDTA01175126.1_pt1 | contig 14284 bp, 13 predicted proteins | sample 811151 | NCBI WGS metagenome assembly MDTA01 (sample SAMN05326648, study PRJNA326480) | marine metagenome | isolation source: seawater | place: Indian Ocean: South | collected 2010 | reverse complement strand
GAGCTTTGCAATCAATTTTAGAAAAAATAGTAATTGAATGGCTTTCTAATGTTCAAAAAAATACAAAAAAAAAATTTTTGTGTTATGGCGGTGGCGTAGCAATGAATGTGAAAGCAAATGGAAAGTTAGATAAAATTAAGGGTTTTAAAAATACTTTTGTACCGATATCACCCTCTGATGAAACCAATGCTATTGGTGCTTGTTATTATGCAACAGAACAGCACTATTTAAAAAATAACTTAAATCCAGATAAAATCAGCTCATTAAAATCACCTTATTTAGGTCCAGAATTAAATGATAAAGATTTATATAAAAAAATTAAAAAATTTAAAAAATATAAAAAAACCAAATTGATTAAAAATTTTAAAAATGAACAAGTGGTTAATTATTTGCTTAAAGGAAAAGTAATTGGTAGAGCTGTAGGTAGAGCAGAATTTGGACAAAGAGCCCTTGGAAATAGGTCAATAATAGCTAACCCTCTAATAAAAGGTATAGAGGAAAAGATTAATTTTAAAATTAAGTATAGAGATTTTTGGATGCCATTTTGCCCAACTATTCTTGAAGAAAAGTCCAGCCAAATCATTATTAATAAGAAAAGAAATTTAAGTAGATTTATGACAACATCATTTGATGTTAAAAAGGAAATTAGTGATAGACTTACTGCAGGTATACATCATGGAGATAAAACAATGCGACCTCAAATTTTAGATCACAAAACGAATAAAAAATATCATCAATTGATCAACTTATTTTATAACAAAACAAAAGTTCCAATTATTGTTAACACATCTTTAAATTTACATAGAAAACCTATGGCTACAGATTTAGATGATATTTTTGATATCTTAAAAAATTCAGAATTAGATGGAATGATAATTAATGATAATTTTTTGATTATTGAAAAAAATGAAAAATAAAATACTTCATTTAAAAAAAAAAGCATCTCAACTTTCAAATAATGAAATTAATAAAATATTAAAATTTAAAAATAAAGTTTGGAAATTTGGAATAAAATCTCAAATACAGTGGTATAAAAACAATGTTTATAAAGACGATATTAACATTATTGGTTTATTAAAAGAAAATAAAAAAATTTGTTCTTATACATTACTTAGAAAAAGAAGTTTTTTTTTGAAAAATAAAAAAAAACCATATTTTTATCTGGATACATTCATTTCAGATAATTTAAATATCAATGCTTTTTCGCTCATGAAGTTTAATAAAAAGTGTATTGGAAAAAAGATTTGTTTCTTAATTTGTGAAAAAAAATTTGAAAAATTATATACTTTTTTTGGTTTTAAAAAAATTTTGAAAAAAAATTTTGAAATTATGGATCACCAAATAAAAAAAAAATTATTAATGGGATATAATATTAAAAGATTTAATTCAAAATTAAGAATTTATTTGAATAAATAAGTTCTAAAACTAAGAAAATTATGAGCTTTTCAGTTTTAATAAGAACTCACAATAGACCTTTTGATCTGAGTCTAGCATTAGACTCTGTGTGTAATCAAAAATTTTTACCTAAGGAAATTTTTGTATTAGATGACCTTAATCAAACATCTGTAAAAAATTTAATCAACCAGTTTAAATCAAAAAAAAAAATGAATATAGATTATATAAACTCTCAAAATCAATTTAATAGTTTAAAAAATTTAAACTTAATTGCTGAAAAAAGTTCTTCAGAATATTTAGCTTTTTTGGATGATGATGATACATGGGATCCATTTTATTTATCCCAGAATTACAAATTTTTAAAGTCAGAAAATATAGACATATTATATACAAATTTTTTTAGAGTTTATGAAAATGAAAAATTTGAATTTAGAATAAAAAAATTAAAATTCAAAGAAAATATATTATCAAATAATGGATTTATAATTTCAAATTTAATTGTAAGAAAAAAATCATTTTTTGAATTAAATGGATTTGATTTTTCTTTAACTAGTAGTGCAGATAAAGATTTTTATTTATCAGCACTAATAAACAAAAAAAATTATAATATAAAGATACAAGAAGAATTTTTAGTTAATTATAAAATTTTTAAAAAACATAACGAATGGAAATGGAGTGATGATAATTCTAAAATTTTTGAGGCAAAATTAAGTTTTTATAAGAAATATTTTTTAAAGATAAGCTTCTTATTACATTTAAAAATGATTTTTCAATTATTAAAATTTTTCAAGATTTACCTTAAAAACTTTTTTTCTTAGATCGCTTTCCTCTTTAAAATTGTTTTAAAGAAATTTATTTTAATAGTTTCAATTATATCGTTATCACCTGGCATCAATCTATCAGCAAAAAAATTTGAATTTGATGGATTTAAAAAATTTCGTGATAATAATACCCCATCATAATTTAATTTTTTTAAAATTAATATTGTATATTTATCAAAGTCATTAGTACCACCGAATGGTATTGAAAATAAATTTGATTTATTCAAATTTAATTGTTGAATAATTTTTTTTGATTTTTGAATTTCCTCAAATTGTTCTTCATATGATAATGATGACATCACATAATGATTATGAGAATGACTGCCATAAAAAAAATATTCACTATCAAATAATTGATCAGTTGAAGTAAATTGATGATTATTAAACTCTAAATGAAAATTATTTTTAATTAAAAATTTATCAATACTATTCTCAATAGAAATTGAGTTATATTTTTTTCTTTTTGAGTCTTTATAAAGATTATCAATAAAAATCCCTTGTTTAGTTAAATAATTTTTAAATTTTTCCTCTAAGTTGTTATTGATAATAAATCTTATTTTGTCCCTCCAAAATATTTTTTTTTCAAATGATGAAGTAATTATAAAGATTGTAACTGGAATTTTGAATTTAATAAAAATATTTTTACAATTTTCAATTACATTTTTGTACCCATCATCAAAAGTTATTGAAGCGAGGCCTTTTTTATTTTTTGCTTTAAAATATTCATCAATACTTACAATATTAAAATTTTTCTTTAGATAATATATTTGTTCTTCAATTAGTTCTGGCGTTAAATTATGTAAACCAATTTTGAATTCTGTAGGAATTGTTTTAAAAGAGGAATGATAAAGAATTATTGGTGAAAAAAAAAATTTTAATAATCTAGTATCTACAAATTTAGATAATATTTTTTTCATTGATCACCAGATATTATTTTAAAATATTTTTTGGCATAATAACCGTTAAAATCATCATTATAAAAAATAACTCCTCTTTTTTTTTGTGAGTATGAGACACTGTTATTTTTTATAAAATTATTAACTGCTTTAATCATTAAATTTGTTCCATGTATAATTGATTTGCAATTAATATCTGAAAAAATTTTCTTTTTACTTTTTATCCTTTTGGTAAAAAGAATTTTTCCTGAGTCTATTCCCTCATCAAGTTCATGAATTGTTACACCAAGATTTGAGTAGTCTTTGTGTATTATTGGCCAAAAATTACTCAATCCCCCTCTATAGTTTGGCGAGATTCCTGTATGAAGATTATAAATTTTATCTCTAATTATGTTTATAATCTTTTTATTTATTAAACTTGTGCCCATAACAACTGTAATATTTGGATTTATTCGTTTAATAATTTCAATAGCTTCATTACTGTTAATAGAAATATTGTGTTTTAAATTTATTACATCACAATACTTTTTCAAATAATCAAAGCTGTATTTTTTAAAATATTTCTCTTCATACAAAAGTTTTTCTTGATTAAAATTATGAATATATTTTTGAAAGATAAAATTTAGAAAATAATTTTTTATAATTTTAATCATTTTTTTTGTTCTTATTTTTTTCTTAATCTTTATTTTTTCTTCTCTAATTATTGTTACATTAAAGTTATAAAAATATTTTGAAATTTTATATGCAAAATAATTATGTCTATTTGATTTAGATGTTAGGATAAGAAGCTTCATTAAGAATTATTTTTAAAATTAAATAATTTTTTGAGATTAAAGAACTTCTCTTGAAACCAATATCTTTGAGGAAATCTTGGTTTTCTATGATGAAATTTAGTTATTTTTAGATTAAGATAGCTTAAAATATTATTAATAAGTCTTGTTTTTTCCTTTAAATCAAAATGTTTAATTGAAGGTAAATCAGTCTTTTGAGCTTCAAGTATTATCTCACAATTAATGTCTCCCTTTTCACAAGATAACAATCCATTTTTGATTTCTATATTTTTGATATTTGTATTTCCTGGTTCTTTTCTTTTAATATTTGAAAATCCACATTTTTTTAATGCTCTAAAAAGGGTATCATAATTATGAATATAGAAATGATCAGGATACAGTATTCTATTTATAAAACTATCTGTGTAATTTTCATTTGGACCTATCATGTCGACTTCGTCCATCAGTTCACTGTTTGGAATATATTTTTTATCAAGGTAATCTTTAATCATTAAGTCAAAGTCAGGAAGACACATTCTTATATATCCATTATATTTGATTAATCGATTACATTCCAAAAAATGATTAATAAGCTGTTTGTATGTTAAATGTTCGAGTGTATGCCTAGAAAATATCATATCTTGAGATTTATCAGGCAAAGGTATAAATTTTGTAATATCACACAATATTTCAGGTGGTTTTAAGTTTTTCTTCTGAATGTTTATTTCTGCATGTTGAAAACCTTTTAATCTGTGCGTTCCACAGCCTACGTACAAACAGTTTAATTTTGTTGATTTCATTTAAGTTTATTTAGCGATTTATTTTTTAAATGATAAACTCTATCAAATATTGATAAATATTTGTTGTTATGTGTAATGACAATTATAATTTTATCATTTTTAAATTTTGCAATTAGATCCATTATTTTTTTCTCATTATCCTCATCAAGAGAGCTAGTTGGTTCATCAAATATTATAATCTCAGGATTTCTAAAAATTGTTCTTGCTATACAAATTCTTTGTTTTTCTCCTCCTGAAATTAGTTTAGAATCTTCTCCAATATTATTATTTTCCCTAAATTTTATACTTTTATCTAATTTATCAAGACCACATTTTTCTAATAAAATTTTATAATTTTCAATTTGTTTTGAATTTAAATTTTCTGAAAAAGCAATATTCATTTTTAACGAATCATCCAGCAACTTTGAAGTTTGATCTACATAACCAATATTAAGTTTTATTTTTTCATTAAAGTAATCAATTTTTTTTCCATCAACTCTAATTTCACCATTGTCAGGTTTGATTATACCCATTATTATATTAGCTAAAGTTGTTTTTCCATCACCACTCTCACCCATAATTGAAATTAATTCATTTTTATTTAATTTTAAATTTATATTCTCTAATAAGTTTTGATTTTCTTTAAAGGAAAAATTAATATTTTTAAGTTCGATATTATTTTTAATAAAATATAAATTTTTCTTTTTATCCTCGAAAAAACCTTTTTTAATCTCTTTTAAATTTTGTTCTTGAGACTCAAAAATTGGTTTACCCACTTCAATGTATTGTTGATTCCTTGCTATTCGTGAGGCAGATGGTATCATTTTTACTGCTGCAGCAAGATATAAGCTGAGCGTTGTTAAAATAGAAGTATAATTATCAACCTGAGTTGAATAGAAAATTATTCCTAAGCAAATTAAAAAAATAGATATAAACTCGAATGATATTTTAGGTAATATATTATAGATACTTATTAATCTTTCATACGTGTAGTATTTTTTAATTGATGCTATATATTTTTCTATTTTTGAACTAGCAGATCCACTTATAATTAAATCTTTTAGTATAACAAATATTTCAGTAATAATTTTAAATGAAAATAAAGACACTAAATATCTTTTTTTGGAGATTTTTTTAATTTGTTTTCTTGAGAAATAATTTAGCATTGCTAGTGAAAAAATAATTAATGAAAACACAATGATAGCAATCTTGTAATTGTATAAAATTAATAAAATTAAAAATGAAATGGCAAGACAAATATCAATAATTATTTCGATTAAAGGAATAATTATTCTACTTACAATATTACCTAACTCATGTGTTAATTGTCTAATTAATTTAGAAGAGTCATTTTTGAGGTGAAATTTCCAATTTTCATTTAAAAATTTTTTTAAAAGATTTTTTTGAAAATAAATTACTAAATTATTTTGAATTTTAATTTTAAGGTTAATTATGAAAATTTCAGCTAATACCTTAATTGAAATTAAAGTAATGATTGAATAAGAAATTAAAACAAGAAAATTATTTTTGTTAGTTTCTTGAAAAAAAAATTCTGTAAGTATGATCACATATTTATTGTTTTCTATTTGATCAAAGTTGAGCAAAGTAGTAATTAAAGGGATAACTGAACCAAGTGTTAATGTTTCAATTATGATATTAAAAAAACTTAATGCTAATAAGAAAGAGATTGAAACCCTTTCTTTTGTATGAAGAATACTGTAAATTTTTCTACCTATCATTTACCAAATTAATTCAAAAAATGTTTAATTAGATTGACAATGTTCAAATATTGAACAATATATAAATTTTAACACAACTGTAAAGTTAATAATTTTATAATTTATAATCCATGCCTGAGACTATTTATTACGTTGCTGATACGGTGCTAGAAAATAAGTCTGCTTACAGCCAACATGTGATTAAAATGTGCGATGCATTTGGGTTAGTTGGAAAAAATGTTAAACTAATAGTTCCTTATAAAAGTTCAAAAATAAATTATAGGACATTAAAGAAATCTTTTTTACTTAGGTCTAAAAAACCTTTTGATATTAAAATAGTATTAAACAGAAAGATAAATAATTTCTTTGACAGAATTTTTTTTGGTAATTACGTAGCAAAATATCTTAAAAATAAAAAAAGTACGTTAATATTAACCAGGAGTTTTTATTCAAGTTTTTTTCTATCTCTATTCAAAATTCCTCACTATTTAGAAATACATTCTGAAATCAAATCTTTAACTAAGTTTTTCATGATAAACTTAAATTTTTTTAATTCAAAATATGTAATTAAAAAAATTTTAATTTCTAAGGCACTAAACAAAATTTTTAGCTTTAAAGAAAACGAAATCATAATTTTGCATGATGGTGTAGATATTAAAAATTTTAAAAAAATAAAAAAAATAAAACATCCTAAAATTGCCTCCTATGTCGGGAGTTTTTATAAAGGTAGGGGTATTGAAATTATTTTGGAATTGGCAAAAAAATTTCCTAAACTAAAATTTAACTTATACGGAAAGAAAAATAGTAAATTGATAACAAATTTAAAAAATGTAAAAGTTTTCAATTTTACACCTTATAGTAAAGTTCCTAAAATTTTGCAAAATTCTGACATTCTTCTAATGCCTTACGCCAACAAAGTTGAAGTTAATGCAAAAAACATAAATACTTCTGATTATTGTTCTCCGCTTAAAATGTTTGATTATTTGGCATCGGGCAAAATTATTTTGTCCTCTAAGAGGGACGGAATTTGTGAGATTTTGAAACATCAAAAAAATTCAATCATTATTAATAAATATAATATAAAAGAATGGTCCAAGGAAATAAATAATGTTTTAAAAAAAAAATATGATTTATTCTCAATTCAAAAAAAAGCAATCAAAACTGCAAAGAATTATACCTGGCTGAATAGAGCAAATATAATTCTTAAAAGTTTGACTTTAAATAGTTAATATTTTTTTAAAATTATTGTAATGATTTAAAAAAGTAAATTTTTTGGTTTCTTTTTTAGCTAAAATTTTTTTATTTTTTCTATTGTGGAGACTATCATTCATAAATTCTTCAAATTTCATTTTAAAACTTTCAGAATTATTGTTTTCAAATAGATAACCAGCTTTCCCATTTAACAAAAATTCCTTTGGTCCGTTCTTACAATTAGACGATAAAATGTTCACATTACAAGATGCTGCCTCTACAATCACAAATCCTATTTCTTCCCACAGTGATGAAAGAATAAATAATTTAGAATTTTTCATATAATTGTATATATTTGATTGGAAGCCCTCTAAACGAACTTTTTTTTGCAAGTCTAAATTAATAATTTGTTTTTCTAATTTTTTTCTAAGTTCACCCTCACCAACTATCAATAATTCAATGTCTTTATATTTTCTTTGAATTTTTTTGAAATTATTAATTACAAAGGAAAAATTTTTTTGTTTTGTCAATCTCCCAACACAAAGAATATAATCACTTTTAAGATTTTTTTCTTGAAAGTGTGGATTATTCTTTAATTTTACTATTTCTTTATAGCTAATAATCGGATCATATAAAACATGCATTTTACTTTCCTTGAAAATGTTAAGCTCTTTAAATTGTAAGAAAAGATCATAAGAGGGAAATGTGATTTTATGAATTCTTTTAGAAACAATTTTCCAAAAGAATTTTCTTAAAAAATTCATTTTAGGATATCCGGAGATCCTTAATATTATTTTGGTTTTTAAATTAAATATTAATTTTAAAAATAAAGGAAGGGATGTAATTAATTGTACTATTAAATAATCTGGTTTTTCCTTTTTTACAAGATTTAAAAGAGGAATAAATGAATACAAGAAAATTATTATATAAGTAATTCGACTAAAATAAAAACCACCCTGAGGCAAAAACTTATAAAATTTAAATTTACTTAGGTCGATCAATTTAGCATTACTTTTAAATTTTTCCCACTCACCAACAGAATTGATTATTTTAGTGTCAATTTGATTTTTAGAGTAATGTTTAAGAATATATGCAGAATTCAAAACAGCTTTAATGGTACCAACATTACCTATCCATGGCGCCCAATAAAAAATTTTCATAAAATATCTTTTTAATTTTTACCTATTTATTATTGAATTTTTTGAATGTATATAAATAATTTCATAGTATTGCCAAAATACTATTATCATAAATGTTTTAATCAATGTTAAAAAATAAAAAAAAAACTCCAATAAAAAATTTAATAATTTTTGCCCCATTTATTGAAAATGGTGGAATTGAAAAAAATTTAATTATATTAACTGAATTTTTATCTTCTAAAATTAATGAAATAATTTTGATAACCTGGAAAAAGGAAGATAAAAAATACTTTAATAAAAATGTAAAAGTTATTACTCCAAATAAATCATTTTTTAAATTCAGTAATAGAAGTATTAAAAATTTAGTCTGTTTATTAATTTTAATCAAATTACTAATTTTATCAAAAAAAAGATTAATTTTTTCATTTCAATCTAATTTGTATGTAACGATAGTTGCAAGATTTTTCCAAGTTAATAATATAATTAGAATTGCATCTTATAATTGGATGAGAAGAAAATTTAAGAAATTTATTTTTAAGATAATATTAAAATATCCATCTCAAATAATTGTAAATAGTTATGAAATGAAAAAATGTTTAAAAAAAGATTTAAATATTAATTCTAAATGTATTTATAATCCTCTCAATTTAAAAGAGATAAATAGAAATAAAAAAACAAAAAGAAATCATTTTACTAAAGACAAAAAAAAGATGAAGATTTTGTTTTTAGGAAGATTTGTAGATCAGAAAGATCCTTTTACTTTTCTTTATGGAATTAAAAATATTGATAAGCAAATAAATTATCAAGCATTAATGGTTGGGGAAGGATATATGAAAAAAAACGTAGCTGAATTTATTTTTAAAAATAACTTAAGTAATAAAATAAAGCTTATAAAATATAATTCTCATCCCATGCAGTATTTGAACCAGTGTGATTTATTAGTTTTAACATCAAAATACGAGGGTTTGCCGAATGTTTTATTGGAAGCCCAATATTTAAAAAAATATATTATTTCAACAGATTGCAAAACTGGTCCAAGAGAAATATTAAATAATGGAAAGTACGGAGATCTATTTAAAGTGGGGGATTATAAAAGTTTAAAAAAAAAATAGAATTTTTTTATTTTAAAAAGAAAAGCAAATACATAAAAAAAAAAATTGATATGGGGTTTCTCAAATTAAACAGGTTCGACTATGACAAATGTTGTAATAAGTATTTATCTATAATTAATAGATACATTAAGAATGACTAAAAAAAATCTTGTTTTTTTCTTGCCGAAATTTACTCAAGGAGGTGCTGGGCAATCTATTCTAAATATTTGCAAAAATTTGAATAAAAAAAAATATGAAATTTATATTATTTCATTAAAAAAAAATTTTTATCAAAAGGAATTGAAAAAATATTGTAAAGAAGTTGTTAAAATTAATTCTCAAAGTAGCCTATCATCTTTAAGTAAAATTAAATTTTACCTTCGAAATTTTGATCAAAAAAAAACTTTATTAATTTCCAATATTAATTACGCAAATGCATTATTTGTTTTATATTTTAAAATATTTAATAATTTTAAACTGGTATTAATTGAACGAACACCTCTACAAGAATTGTTTACATATTTTAGTTTTAAAGACAAATTTAAAAAATTTATTATTAAATTTATCATCAAATATTTTTATAGATATTCAGATACAATAATAGCAAATTCAAAGAAAACTGCAGATGACTTTTCAACTTTCTCTAAAAAAAGGTGTAAGTTTATTTATCCTTTAACTATTGAAAAAATTCTCAAAGTAAAAAATAGGAGTTTAATAAACAAGAAAAAAATTAGATTAGTTTCAATAGGTCGTTTATCTCAAGAAAAAAATTATGAGGAATTGTTGTTAGCGCTAAAAAATTTAAAAAATAATAGTGTCACATTGAATATAGTTGGAAATGGGGATATGAAAAAAAGGCTTATTTCAATAATAAAAAAAAATAGACTATCTGCCAAGATACAAAACTATACAAATAACAACAAACACAATGCTTTAAATGCTAGCCATATTTATATTTGTTGTTCCTTATTTGAGGGTTTTCCTAATGCAGTGGTAGAAGCAATAAATTACAACATTCCTATTATTTCATCAAATAATCATGGTGGTATAAATGAAATATTACTTAACGGAAAAGGGGGGGAAATATATCAATCAAGAAATTCTTACGAACTCGCAATCAAAATTAAATATGTAATTAAAAACTACGAGAAATCTTTTAATAAGACAATTTTTGCAAAAAAATCACTAAATAGATTTTCAAAAAAAAATATTAAACAATATGAAAAGATTTTTGATAAAATCTGATTTATTTGTAAAATTTCTTATTGTAAAAAAACCAGTCATGTGTTTTTTTTAAAGCATCATAAATATTTGTAAATTTACTAAATTTTGAAATTCTTAATATTCTTTTATTATCACCATGCGTTTTGTAAACATCAGCCTTTTGAAATTTTCTTTTAATAATTTTTACTTTTGGGGAAAATTTTTCAAAGTATTTGATTATTTTTATAAGACCAATTGGTTTGTTTGAGCAAACATTATAAAACTCATGGTTATTAATCTTTTTGTATCTTAATTTAATCAAAATATTTGTTACGTCTTCAATATATGTAAAGTCTCTTATATGTCTTCCAAAATTATTTAGATAGAACTTTTTTTTATTATAAACTGAATTAAGATATTTTATCATGAACATATCAGGTCGCCCCCATTCACCAAAAACTGTAAAAAATCTTAGTCCCACACTTTTAAATTTATAATTTTCATAATAATTTTTTGCAATTTCTTCATTAAGTTTTTTTGTCATTCCATAAAAATTTTTAGGATTAAGATTTTCATTTTCTTTTAAAGGAAAATTTATACAGTCACCATAAACTGAACTAGATGAAGCGTAGAAAAATTTTTTTACATTCATTTCCTTTGATAGTGAAATCAAATTTATAAACCCCTCAATATTTGATTTTGTATAAGCATTTGGATTTTTTTCAGAATATCTTACACCTGCCTGTGCAGCAAAATTATAAACTTCTTTGAATTTATACTTTTTAAATAATTTTCTTAATTTTGATAGATCTGTGATGTCAGTTTTAAAAAATTTTACATTTTCAAATTTTGAGATTCTTCTGAGCCTTAATTTTTTAATTTTGATAGAGTAGTAATCATTCATATTATCAATGCATATTATTTTCATTTTAGGCTCCTTATTAGCTAGTTTTTCGCAAAAATTGTTCCCAATAAAACCTGCAGCACCTGTAATTAAAATAGTCATTGTTAAATTTAATCATTAGTATAAATTATTTTTCTAACTGTCTATCTAATTAATTATTTATGAGTCGAAAAATTTTTCCATGTGTAATAGGACTAGGTTATGTTGGCTTACCTGTATTTATAAGATTAAATAGAAAGTATCAAACAATTGGCTTTGATATAGACAAAACAAGAATTAACTCATTGAAAAAAAGGAACGACTTCAATAATGAGTTAATTTCAAATGATCTAAAATTATATAATAAATCTAAATTAACTAATTCTCTAAATGATTTAAAGAATTGTAATTTTTTTATTATCACAGTACCAACACCTTTAAAGAAAAATTCAATACCTGATCTAAGAGCACTTGAAAATGCATATAAGTATATCGCTAATTTCTTAAAAAAAGATGATATCATTATAGTGGAGTCAACAGTTTATCCAGGGGTAACGAGAAAATTAGCGAAAAATTTTTTTGAAAAAAAAACAAAACTTAGGATAAACAAAGATTTCTTTATTGGGTATAGTCCAGAAAGGATTAATCCTGGTGATAAAAAACATCAAATTGAAAACACAAAAAAAATTTTATCTTTTGAAGCTAAAAGTAAAACAATTAAAGATAAAGTTCTTAAGGTTTACAGAACTATAACAAAAAAACTTATAATATCTAATTCCTTAGAAAATGCAGAAACTGCTAAAGTAATTGAAAACATTCAAAGGGATTTAAACATAGCTCTAATGAATGACATATTTATTTTTTGTAAAAAGATGAATTTAAATTTTGAGGAAATAATTAAATTAGCTTCTAGTAAATGGAATTTCGTAAAGTTCGATGCTGGATTAGTTGGTGGCCACTGTTTGCCAGTAGATCCATATTATCTCAGTTATATTGCAAAAAAAAATAATATTTCCTTAGACACAGTTCTCGCAGGAAGAAAAGTTAACCATAAATTAAAAGATTTTATTTATAATCAAATTAAAAAAAAAATTTTAAAACTTAAAAAAAGAACTAGAGTTCTTATTTCAGGTATTACCTATAAAAGAAATGTATCAGATATAAGAAATTCTTATCCATTGGAAATTTATTTAAAATTAAAAGAAAATTTCAAATCAATCCATGCTTACGATAAGCACTGTAACAAATTTGATAGAAAAAGATTTAAAGTTATAAATAAGTTAAGATCAAATTTTAATTATGAATTTGTTATTTTTTTAGTTAATCATAAAAGCCATGATAATTTATTCAGGTTTGTAAAAAGGAAGAAAATTTTATTTTTTGATCCTTTCAAATTTTATTTAAAGAAATGATATTGATTAATAAAAAAAGAAAAAAAGTTTTTTTTTCGATAATAACAGCTACAAAAAATAGTCATACTACTTTGGAAAAATGCATAAAAAGTATATCTAATCAAACATTTAGAAATTTTGAACACATTGTTGTTGATGGTGGATCAAATAAAAAAACAATTGATATCATTAAAAAAAACTCAAAAAAAATAAGTTATTCAATTTCAGAAAAAGATAAAAATTTGTGGCAAGCTATTAATAAAGGTATTAAAGCATCACAGGGTCAGGTAATTTGTATTTTAAACTCTGATGACATTTTTTTTAAAGATGCTCTAAAAATTGCATTCAGGTATTTTAAGGAAAAAAAAATTGACTATTTTTTTGGGGCTGTAAAAAAAGCTAAAATTTATCATAATTTTTACCCTAAAAAGATTTATTATAAGTTTAATATTTTTCCTTCTCACTCTGTAGGTTTTTTTGTCAAAAAAAGAATTCATAAAAAATATGGATTATACAATGAAAAATTAGATTATTGTTCAGACTATGATTTTATCTTCAGGTTGGTAAGAAACAATCTCCTTTTTTCTTGTGCAAAAAAAAACGAGGTAGTTGGGAAATTTTCAAAAGGTGGCTTATCTACAAAAATAAATATTTTACAGAAAATTTTTTATGAGTCGAAAGTGAGGATTTATAATAAACAAAACTTAATTTTCATTATCTTGTTAGGAATAGCACATTATTTAAATTTCATTAGAAATAGATTTTTACTTTTCACAAGAATAAAGAAAAAAATTAATTGGTAAAAATTTTTTAATTAAATATTAAATTTTCGCATATTTAATTGTTGATTGTATCGACCTAATTAATTTTATTTTTGGCCTCCAATTGAAATATTTTCTTACTTTTAAAGAGCTTAATTTTCTTACCAAATAATTACAAACTAAAAAAAAATTCTTTTCTACTCCTCCTCCTTCTATTGAGGGCATAAATACAAGAACTTTACTTTT
>MDTA01006723.1_pt1 | contig 14284 bp, 12 predicted proteins | sample 811151 | NCBI WGS metagenome assembly MDTA01 (sample SAMN05326648, study PRJNA326480) | marine metagenome | isolation source: seawater | place: Indian Ocean: South | collected 2010 | reverse complement strand
TACCGTATTTGGTGCATTATTGTTAAACGCAATGGAACGCGGTAGTCCTAGTTTTAGAGAGTGGTATAATGGAAGTTGAGGATTTAATACTTATAGCTGTTGTATTAGCAGCTTATTATTGGGCAACAATTTTTCCACCTAAATGGGTGTTTATAAGGTAGGTATATCATGGTGCAAAAAAGATTACAAAAAGGTAGTATCTGGGAAAAAGCAGATAAAAATGGTGATGGAATAGTAGATGATAAAGAGTTAGAACGAAGAGAACGTATGATTTTGCTTGAGAATCGTGATAAAAAAGAAGATCAGCAACGTCATTTAGTTTGGTTTTCTGCATTAACAGTAACTGTATTTATCATTGTATTAATGACCCCTTTAATATCTAACGAAAAAATAGATCACTTAAGTGGGATTGCTGAAATTTGGATATTATCTAACATGGGAGTCATCGGCTCTTTTATTGGTTTTAATCAATTAGCAAAACGTGCAAACAAAGGGGAGGATAATGGGCCTATTAGATAGTCTTATACAACCAGTATCTAAGATACTAGACAAAGCAATACCTGATACAGATCTAAAGAGAAAACTTTCTCATGAGATTGCAACCATGTCAGAAAAACACGCTCAACAGCTGGCCCTCGCCCAAATTGAGGTTAATGCAGCAGAAGCGGCTAGTGGAAGCTTGTTTAAAGGTGGCTGGAGGCCTTTCGTTGGTTGGGTCTGTGGGGTTGCTTTTTGCTATCACTTTATTCTTCAGCCAGTTATTATTTTTATAGTTGCACTAACTGGAACAAACATACCTGATTTACCCAGTTTTGATATGGGTACACTTCTTACTGTCCTCGGAGGTATGCTCGGAATTGGATCACTTAGGACGTATGAAAAACAGAAAGGACTAACAAAATGAGTTTTAAATTAAGCCAAAGATCTTTAGACCGTCTTGAAGGCGTACACCCTGATTTAGTTTTTGTTGTTAAAGATGCCATAACCTATTCAAAGGTAGACTTTGGTGTGATTTGTGGGATGAGAACAGAAGCAGAACAACGCGAACTTGTAGATAAAGGCGCAAGCCAAACAATGGCATCAAAACACCTTACAGGTCACGCAGTCGATCTCATGGCCTATGTTGGTTCGAGGGCATCATGGGAGCTGAATCTTTACGATGATATCGCTGATGCAATGGCTCAAGCTGCTAGAGATAATAATGTAACCATTAGATGGGGAGCAGCATGGAGTATAGATGATATAAGATCATGGAATGGTACAATGGAAGATGCTATGAATAGCTATATTGATTTAAGACGTAGCCAAGGTCGAAGGCCCTTCATTGATGGTCCTCACTTTGAGCTTATAGAATGACGTGTTATTATGTGGATGTCCATATTAATAGTTTGTGGTAGTATGTACGCTCAAAGCTGTATGGTAATTACAGGAAATGATCTGTATACTAATAAAGAAAAATGTTTTGAGAGCGCGATATCTAAAGCAAATAAAGCCGTTAAGTTTCCAGCAGTCCATCAAGCAAAACCATTTTGCCAAGTAATACCTGGGACTCAACAAGATGGTAAGGAAATATAATGCCTTTTAAAAAAATTCTATTTAAACCTGGAATAGATAGAGAAAATACCATGTATGCTTCTGAAGGTGGTTGGTATGATGGGTATAATATACGTTTTAGAAAAGGTTTTCCTGAAAAAATAGGTGGTTGGGAACGTATATCTGAAAAGTATTTCCTTGGTGCTTGCAGATCTTTATCTAACTGGACTACTTTAGGAGGTTTGAAGCTTATAGGTGTAGGAACTCAAATGAAGTTTTACATTGAGATGGGTGGTAAATACTACGATGTTACACCAATTAGATCTACTACAGCCGCAGGAGATGTAACGTTTTCTGCAACAAATGGGTCTGAAATAGTAACTGTTACCGATACAGGTCATGGAGCTACTGTATACGATTTTGTTACTTTTAGTGACGCAGCCTCTCTAGGAGGAAATATTACTGCAGATATATTAAACCAAGAATATCAAATTCATGAAATTGTAGACGCTAATACATATAAAATAAAACCAAGAACTGTGTCTGCCATAGGAGATGTTACAACTGCAGAAGGTGATATTGATGGACCTGCTGTTGTTGCTAATAGTTCAGATTCTGGTAATGGAGGTAGTTCTACAGTTGGCACGTATCAAATAAATATTGGAGCAGACAATGCCCAGCCTATAAATGGTTGGAGTTCTGGTACATGGGGCGAAGATGCTTGGGGGCACTCAAGTCTAACAACAGATATTAGTGCCATACGCATATGGTCACAATCTAACTTTGGAGAAGATTTAATTTTTGGATTTAAAGGAGGTGTACTATATTACTGGGATGCTAGTAATGGTGTGAATGATGCAAATCGTGGAGTTTTATTATCCTCTCGACCTGGAGCTTCTAACACACCTGTAGTACAAAATTTATCTTTAGTATCAGACAATAGATTTGTTTTCTGTTTTGGTGTAAACCCGTTAGGTAGTATATCTTTAGATCCAATGCTTGTTCGTTGGTCAGATCAAGAAGATCCTACTAACTGGACTCCTTCTGCAGAAAACCAAGCTGGTTCGTTACCTTTAGCAAGAGGTTCTGAGATTGTAACTGCCATACAAGGTAGACAAGAGATATTAGTTTGGACAGACTCTTCATTATATGCTTTTTCTTATATAGGTGGGCAAGCTGTATGGGGTCAACAATTAGTAGGTGATAACATATCTATCATATCTCAAAATGCAGTTGCTTATGCATCGGGTATAGCTTTTTGGATGGGTAAAGACCAATTTTACATATATGATGGCACAGTAAGACCTCTTCCATGTAAAGTAAAAAAATATGTGTTTACAGGCGTAGACAGAGATCAAACTGCTCAAATAAGTGCAGGTACAAATGAAGCTTTTAATGAAGTATGGTGGTTTTATAACGGCAAGTATGTAATTTATAACTATGTAGATGATATATGGTATTATGGTAACTTCTTCAGAACTGCTTGGATTGATTCTGGTATACAAGACTACCCAATCAGTGCTTACACGTTTGCATATGGTACGGGTAATACTGGCACTACAGCAGGTACGCTTTTATTTCATGAAAAGGGTATTGATGATAAATCTACCTCTACGGCTTCTTCTATAAATGCAGGGATTACCTCATCTTTTTTTGATCTAGATGATGGTGATAGATTTATGTTTGTAGATAAGCTACTACCTGATATCTTGTTTTCTGGTTCTGACTGGACACAAACACCCAAGCTAACTTTTGAATTTATTACTTTTGCTAATTCAGGTTCAGGTGTAACTCCACAACCTCCTTCTGTAGGAGGAGAAGACTTTTCGGAAACTCAAGGTGGAAATACTGTAGTCTACCCCCAACAAAAAGGTTACAAACAAGAGATATCAGCCACATACCCCCCTACTGTTTATGGGTTGTATGAAAACTATACACAAGAATTGGATTTACGTTTCAGAGGTAGACAAGTATTATTTAAAGTTAGTTCCAGTGACGTAGGCACTCAATGGCAAGTAGGCGCACAAAGAATTAGAATGCGTCCAGATGGGAGAAGATAATGCCAGAATCAGATACCGACATAAATTTTACAGCTCCAGTTTTACCTATAGCTCCAAAAGAGTATGATATTAGATTTCAAAGTAATTTAAATAATATTTTGCGTATTTATTTTAGTCAGGTAGATGATGCGCTAAGAAAGACTACATTAAAAGAACAAGCAGAAGCAACAGCATGGTTTTTAGGATAAATGGCAAATAATTATAGAAGCGCAAAAGCTGACTTAACAAACACAAATAATACAACAGTATATACCTGTCCTACTGGAGCTACTGCTATTCTTAAGTCTATATTAGTTACAGAAGATGGTAATACAGGAACAAATATATCAATAACTTTAACAACTAGTGGATCTGCTGTTTTTAACCTTTTTAAATCTAAATCAATAGCAGGAAATGCTACTACAGAACTATTAACATCCCCCATAGTATTAGAAGCAGGGGATATAATAAAAGCTCAAGCAGGTGCAGGAAACTTATTACATATAATATTAAGTATGTTAGAGGTGAGCTAATATGAAAAAAGAAGTAAATAGCGGAGAGAAAAAATTACCTTACCCTGTGGTTATAACTCAAGCAATATTAAGTGAAGAAAAAGCAAAAAAAGAAGATGTATCTAAAGCCATGTTGTTTGCAGAAAGTCTTTTATCTAAGCCAGGAGCAAAAAAGTTTCAAAAAAATAATACAGTATTTATAGTAAATTTTAATGAAGATAAGAAAAGCGCATTAGTTATACCGTATAATATAGATACTAAAACAAACTATGTTAAGAACTCAGTATCTTTAATAGAAAACTTAATAAATTTAGGTATTACTAAAGGTGTAATATCAGGAGTAGATAAAAAATATCTTGATGTGTACATAAAAATAAAGAATGAAATGAGTAAGTCAAATGTAGCTATGGGAATGTCTCAAACCAAAGATGTTATAACTTCTATTTGGGATGCTGACATACAAAAAAGGTCATAGTAGATGAATTTAGGTATATTTAGCGTATGGTGGGATGACCTAAAAGATGGTATTGATGATGCATGGGATGACCTAAAAGATAGTTGGGACCCTGATGAAGCATTTCCAACTTTTGGTGATATTTCTGATGGCTTGAGTGATGCGTGGAATGCGGTAGAAAACACAGCAAAGGCTATAGCAGATAAACCAATACAGTTTGTAGTTCAAGTAGGCACTAGTATACTTGCTCCTCAGTTATCTCCTTTTGTTAATGCTGCATTTGCTGCACAAAATGGAGCTGATTTTGATGATATATTACGTAATGTAGTATTGAGTGCTGTTACTCCCAAAATATCTGAAGCTATAGGTGATTACACGTCAACTGCTCTTACTGAACTCAATATAAATACTAACTTAGTAAAGTCTACAAGTGAGATTGTATCTGATGTTACCAATAAACTGGGTAAAGGTGGAGATCTTGAGTTTTCTATTGCTACTAGTTTTTTAGACCAAATAAGCGATCCATTACAGTCAGGAGTAAAGGAGTTTACTAACTTTTTTAGTGATTTAGAAACACAGGCATTAGGCACTGATATTATATCTCCTGAAGTACAGGATGCTATAGCTAAAGGAGTAGATATTGTAGCTAAAGCAGGGACTGTTACTGATGCAGTTGTAGGGTTATTTTCTGAACAAATGAGTGGTATGTTGGACAAAACTACAGGACTTGTAGGTAAAGGGTTTGATCAGGAACTTACTAGAGCCATAACTGCTGCTACAATAGTAGGTTTACAAGGAGGAGGAAAAGAAGCTGTAAATAATGCTTATTATGGTTCGTTACGTACATCATCTGAACAAAAGTTGGGTAAACTATTAGAAAAACCTATAGAAAACTTTGCATCGGGCTTATTAAAAGGATTTGGACTTACTCAAAAAAAGGATGGTACTCTAGTTGCTTCTAACGGTGTAATCGTTGATGGAAAAGGAAACGCTCTTGAAAAAGATGGTAAAGTTCAAACTTGGAGTGATAAAAAAGGTCTAGATAAAAAACAAGGTGTTTTTGTGTTTGAAGATGGTTCTTATGTAAATTTAGGTACACCTTCAGATAAACAGTCCGAAAGTAGTTGGAAAATTGCATACGACAAAGGGATACCTTTACTTGATAATTTTACAAACGCAGAAGCTTATTTAGAAGCCGTAAAAACTGAATTATATGATTATCTTAGTGTGCCTGACCAATCTGCAGTGCAGTCACAAATTAATGCACTAGAAACAATTCTAAACAAGGTTTCTATTGGTACAGAACCTACAGACGTATACGATCAACTTTCTGAGTTTGACCAAAAACAAATTAATGCATTTAAAAAAGCCAAATCTGTATCAGATTTACAATATATAGTAGATATGGAAGGGGACTTGTCTTCTTTTACTGAATATAAAGCAGGTGAACTAGTATCAGCTGATATGGCAAGAGATATGGTAGATCATAATCTTAAAAATCCTGAATATTTAGTATTTCCCGAAGATGTTCAATTTGCAGATATAGCTCCAGGTCAAAAAATTACAGAAAACATATTATTTAATATAGAAAACCACAATAAAATTGCTCCTGACGATTTAAAAATTGATGCAAAAGTAGGAGATATTTTAGACGCAGATATGTCAGCTAAACTAATGTTTGGTAATGAAATAAGTAAAGATAATGTTTTAGCTTTAAATAACTTAGTAGGGTTTGACATAAATAATAAACGAACCTCAGAAAATCTAGATAATATGAATAAGAACCAAGTTGATAAACTTATAGCTAACATGGTAACTCCTGAATATATACAACGACAAATAGATTTTATGAATTTTGAACAAGGAAGAGCTTTTAATGAGGCAGAACAATTTGCATATGGCGTATGGAATAGTGTAATGGAAAATATGGCATCAGGGAATGCTAAATACCTAAATGCAGTTTTTGAATTTATTCCTTACTTTGGGCAAAAAGGGATCTTTAAAGATGGAAGCCTTCCTTTTTTTGGAAAAATTGGCGGTACTATGGGGGCAGATAATGTTAAAAAAATAGGTATAGAAGGGCTAGAAATGGGATGGGCTACCGCTGCAGGAATTCCTGTCCTTCTTGATGAATTGGCTAAACTAAGAGAAAAAGGAATTTCTAAAATATATGGAAGAGATTATGTAAACCCTTCTATAAAAAATGAAACTGATGCTACCTTAGATTACATATATGATTCACTTAACTCACAAGGTGAGGGTTATCGAGCAAAAACCTACGTAGAGCTTACTAAAGAAGCACAAGAAAAATATACTAAAGGTCTTACTCCAAAAGCAAAGAAAGCAATGGAACAAAATATTGTAGAGGGTAATATAGTTTTTCAATATATGGAAGGTCCTGCGGGAACAGGAATGGTTGTGCCTGTAGATGTTACAGAGTTTACTTTAGGAACAAATCCTAATTTTCATGGTACTCATTTACAAGCTTCAGGAGGAGTTGTAGATTTATTAGCAGATGTGGTTTTTTTCTCTAATCCATATACTGCACCTATTGGTGTTGTGCAAAATATGTGGGAAGCAATGGGGCCTTCAAATGCTAGGATTGAAGAAACTATGGCAGCTCTTTTTGATGATGACGAATGGAGAGCTACTAATCCTGAATTTCAAAAATATAAAGAAACTTATGGGGGAGATTTTGCAGCTTCAACTGCTATGTTAGCGGATGCAAAAAAGACATTATTACTAACAGGAAGTATAGGAACTGCTCTTGATTATACCCAAGCAAAAATTGTTTTAGGTCCTGCTACTGCTGCCGCCAGTAAAGTTCTAGCAAAATTGTCTAAAACAGTAGAACCTGCTACAACTGTAATAGGTAAAGCAAAACAGGCTACTAGTAAATATGCTAAAGAAATCGCAAAAAAAATAGCCGCAGGAGGAGGAAAAGTTCTTAGCATTGGTGTAATTGAAGGACTTAGTGAGGTATTTGAAACGATGTCTGAAAGGTGGGGGTTAGGCACTACCTTGGGTTTAGAGGATGACGAACTGTGGAAATATATTGGAGAATCTTTGGTAGGAGATTTTGGAGCAGGAGTTAAAGAAGGTGTTGGAGCAGGAACTGCAGGTGTAACAGTTACAGAATTACTCAACCTTAAAAATTTTGGGAAATCAGGTACTCAAACTGAAGATAATAAAAGTGCCTTTGGTAAATATCTTGATGAGACAGTAACTATAGATAATCCAGACTATGTGTTAGATGAAATAACAGTATCCCCAGATTTAGCAAGTAATATTGGGTATAGAATTATTAACAATGAAGGAGGAAGTTTAACCCAACAAGATATAGATAATTTTTCTAAATTATACCCAGATCAAGATATAAAAGAAGCAGAAAAAATTGTAAAAGAAAGACTAAATAATTCAAAGTTTTATACTCGAACACAAGACCAAGATGATGCTCAAACTAGTTTTTGGTCTGATATGAGTAAAAATCTTGGAGAAGTATTAGAGATGGATATCACTACTCCAACAGAATCTGGTTTTACAAGTTATACATTTAACCCCTATACTTCTGATGAAACTACAACAGATTCTACACAAGATTCTACACAAGATCCTACACAAGACACTACACAAACTGTACAAGGTTTGTTAGATATAACTGCCTTTACAACTGCTCAACAGCAACAACAACAGCAACAACAACAGCAACAACAACAGCAACAGCAACAAAATTTACAAACTCAGCTTACTTCTGTTACTGAAGATGAACGAAAGAAAGAAGCACAAAGACAAGCAGAAGAAAAGAAAGACTATTCAATGTTAGGAAGAAATGCTATAAATACATTATCAATAGTGCCTCCTAAAGTAGATTTGGACTATATTTATGATTTTAGTAGTATATTTGCTAACCCAGAACAGGAATCTAAGTTTATAAGACCTTTTGAGACTGATAAAAATGTTACAGATGACTTAATAAAGTTGATGCAAAGAGGTCCATATGACAGTATAATAAATCCTGAAGGGGAGGAAGAGGATGAAGATGAAGATGAAGAAAAAAGGGCTATAGTATGAGCACAGAAGATAAAGAATTAAGTTTAACAGACCAAGTAAAAAATTTATTTTTTTATAAGGACGACAAAAAAACTTTAGACCCTCGTAAAATAGCAGGTATTTTAGGGTTGGGTGTGGGCGCATCTGGGATATTAGAACCGCCTGAATTGAGGGTAGGTTATCAGGGTGGAATACCTACATATACAGCTGTAAGATCTCCTGTTACTAATTTTGATTATGGTAGAAGACCTGGAAGTGGTGGTAGACGTTATTTTTCTGATATAACTTACGTTCCAGAAGGAGGAGATATAAGTGAAGCTATTACTTCAGCCGATACACAAGCCAACCAGTTAGGCATAATGAATATGATGAACCCTTATAGTGCGCCTCCTTTGATAGCATTTGGAGAAACTTCTAACTATAAAAAGAAAGTGCCTGATACAGCTCTAGAAGAAGGTTTTGAAGGTCTTAGCGAAGATGATATGGGTCCCTATATGTTAGATAAAAATAAACCAATTCCAGGTTATTCAGGTCTTCTTGGCTTAAAAGGATTAGCTGATGGCGGGTTAGCAGGTTATAAAAAAGACGGTTTTATAGGGTTTGTTTCTGATGCTTATGAAGGAGCTAAAGATTATATAACAAAGGGACTTGAATCTCTTGGTGATATGTTTACGGCTGATTCTGGGCCTAATAAAGGTAAAAACTTTTTTGGTGCTACAGAATACACATATCCTGGAGGAATAACTTTATATACAGACAACGATAAACCAGATAATATACAAGATTTTTTTGGATATAAACAGAAGTATGGCGAAGGAGACTTAGCAAAATCTGCAGGTTATGTTGATATTTTAGACCCTTCTACCTATGGAAATGCGTCTTCAGAAGAAGCAGCTGCTCAAAGAGCCGCGTTTAATAAGCTAACTTTTGATGACCAACAAAGAATAATGGGAACATACCAAAAAGATCCTTTTAGTAGTGGTGATGATGAAGAAAGAAGAAGTAAAGAATATTCTGCTTACAAACGTGCGGCTGGTGGAAGAGGCGCAAAACACGCAAGAGCAGAATATTTTAAAGGAGGGTCAAAATACGATATAGCAGCAGCAAACCCTCAAGACCATAATATGGATGTGTATGACCAACAGTTACAAGGCAAAATTGTTAATGGGATAACAGTTGTAGGATATACTGATACAAGTGGTAATTTTGTTCCTCTTACAGCAAATGATGCTGGTAGAGCATTAGCAGAAGGTATTGTAAATATAGAGGGTTCTGATAAAACAGAAGGTCCAGAACCTACAAGTAAAGAAATTACTAGTGCTGTTAGTAGTGCTGTTAGTTCCTCTCCTTTTACTGCCACTGTTGATACGTTTATTCAACAAGTTCAGAGTGGTGCTAACATTCAGGCACAAATTGCTGCACATGAAGATGCTTTATCCGATAATCCTACTGAAGGTAATCCTTATGCAAATAAAAACTTTAACACTAATATGTTGCGTCAACGATTAATGATTTTGCAACAGTTAGCTCAATATGAGCCAGACGAACTAACAAAAAATAGAGACAGTATAATTACTACTTTAAATGAAATGGCAGGTCTTTCAGGGCAAAGCGGAGTAAAAGAAGGTGGTAAAATAAAAGGTTATGCTGTTGGTGGTATGCCTGATAGTGGATTGTTAAAGAGTTCCGAAGATGGTATGGGAGATACTATACCTGCACAAGTACAAGGACAACCTATAAACTTAGCAGGGGGTGAATATATTATGGATGCAGAAATAGTATCTATGTTAGGAAATGGTAATACTGATGCAGGAGCAAAAGTATTAGATGAATTTAGAGAAACCGTGAGACGTGCAAAACATGGTGGGGAAGATCAGGGAGATCAAATAAACCCTGAAAACTTTATGTCAAGGTTAGCACAAACAGGAGTAGCATAATGAGCACTGGAATAGATAAAAACCAAGGATCTGCAGGAGTTTCAACAGCAGGTACAGAATCAACGTTGTCAAATTGGGCAGGGCCTTATGTTACTGATTTGCTAGGTAGAGGAGAAGCTTTATCTAATATGCCATATGAAGCGTATGGAGGACCTTTAAGCGCAGGTGCATCTGATCTTCAAGAACAAGCGTTTGCAGGTATTGGTGGTTTAAATATACCAGGAATGGCTATGGGGGATTATACTTCTGCTTCCATAGGTAACTATATGAATCCATACTTAGAAAATGCTTTGCAACCCCAAGTAGATGCAGCTGTTAGACAAGCTAATATACGTAACGTAGAAAATATGGGTAAATTAAATAAAGCAGGTGCGTATGGTGGTAGTAGACAAGCGGTGCTGCAAAGCTTAAGTGATGAAACATTGAGTAACCAGTTAGCAGATATATATGGGACAGGATACAAAGAAGCATTTGACCAAGCAGTAGGTATGCAAGATACTATGAGAAATTATGGATTAGATGCATTACAAAGACAACTAGATGCAGGTGGTATACAACGAGATATAGAGGCAGAAGGTATTGCAGAGGACAAAAAACAATTTGAGCAAGAATATGATGACCCATATAAAAAAGTTCAGTTTATGCAATCATTGTTACAAGATTTACCAATAGAAGCTAGGGATTACATAAATCAAGCCGCAAATCAATTTTTAAGTGCAGGAGCTACAGCAGGTAGTTTTATGGAATTTATAGATTCTTTAATAGGCGGAGATAAAAAACCATGACCAATATATTTAAAGATGTAGCTATGACCGAACAAGCTTATTCTAACAATGTTGGAGGACTAGAACAATTAGTTAATCAAAACTTAAAAAAAGATAAGAACAAAGGTCCTCTTGCAATAACAGAATCCCTTGTAGAAATATTAGCTTTGAATGAACTTAAAGGTAAAATAGATGCGTCTAAAAGAGATATAATATTAAAAGCAGGTCAAAATAGAGGGCAACCGCCTACTATTAAACAACAACTAGAACAAAATTTAGTAGACCAAACAATTAACGATAAAGTTAATGGAGTAGCAGGTGTACTAACTAATAATCTTAGAAGACGTAACAAGTATATGAACAAGTTTGCAGATAGAGGTGCAAAATCTCCATCTAATATTAACTTTCAAGCACCACTGCAACCTTTAAAGATGGCTAACTTTAATAAAGGTATTGCTAAAAATAAGAAAAATATGAATCTTGCTAGTGGTGGAATTGTTGGTTACTCAACTGGAGAAACAATTAAAAGTATTTTGACTAAAACTCTAGAAAAAGTAAAACAAAAGGGTGGAGAAACAATAAAAAATATAAAAGAAAGTGACTTAGTACAGAAGTATGTTGTGCCTGCTATACAGGAATTAAGTCTTCAAAAAGACATTGTTTTAGATGATGCAAACGAAATAGCAAACAATATTATTGCTAAAATACCTGAAATATCAGTACCTAAATCTGAAATATCAATACCTGGAATGCTTAAAGGAGCTTTTGATAAAGGTAAAGAGTATACAGAACAAGGTGTTGACAGAGCTAAAAATGCTGTAGATGAAATTATTTTTGGGGGAGAATATTCAAGTCCTGACCCTTCAGTATTAGGCGGGGGAAATATGAATACTAATGCTGCTGTTTCTCAAGAACTAGGAGGTCTTAGGTCTGATTTACGCGATATAAACAAATCAATACAGGATAAAGAAGCTTTTATAAAAAACGCAGATTTACGTATAGCTCAAAACGAAGCTCTTAGTGACAAGTATTTTGACCAAGCATATAAAGCAAAAAGGTATTTAGATGGTTTTCCGTATTATGATCCAAAAGATGCGGGTGTTGGAAGACTTGTTCCTGGAACTGAACAAGATTTAGTCGATAGAAATGAAGCTATACGGGCTTATGCTACTAAACAAGAACAGGCAGCTGATGACGCTATAGAAAAATTTAGAGCTGATAAAAGACAATTTCGGGAAGAATTAGCTGGAGACCGAGAAGCTTATAGTGACGTAACTAACGAACTAATGTTTTTACAAGACATGGCTAGAAAAGCTAGAATGGGCGATCCTGAAGCTATAAAATTTATGAATGCGCAAGGAAAAATAAATATTCAAAAGGGGTTAGCGGGTATTTACGGCAATAAAGATATAGACCCTGCAATGATGAAGATGGTAGAAGCGCAACAGTTCCCATCTACATTACCTGTGGATTCAGAAGCTGTTAAAGCAGCAGGAGAAAATAGGATATCTCCAGGTAATCTTGATGGATATATAGAACAATTAACTAACTATCCTACTAATTCACTCGCAAACCAAGCAGCAAATGCTAAAAAAGAAGCTGGAATATTAGCAAAGAATATAGGAAATAAAGCAGTAGAAATGTTACTAGATGCTGGAGATACAGGTATACCACTTCTTGAGAAAGGATTAGATTATATATTTGGAGATGCACCGCCACCAGAAGAAAATATCAACCAAGATTATAAGTCTGCTGTTGTTACTAAATCTAAAGAACCTCTTACTAGACCTGCAGCTTATAGTGGAGGCGAAGACATAGATGGTTCAGAAGAGATAGACACTGGCAAAGGTATGGTTGTAGTAAATAATAACAACGAAGAAGGTGAAGATAAAGATAAAAAGAAAGTTGTTTCTAGTTCGCCTGGCACAGGTTCTGGTTCTGGTGGTATAGGTAATGTTGGTTCTATGAATGATGTAGTTAACCTAATATCTGAGCTAGAAGATAGATATAGGGGTGAAAAAGGTGGGTACGCTAAACTAATATATGCTTTAACTAGAATGGACACTCGTGGTGGTGGAGGAGCTTTTGGTAGAGCAGCATCTGAGTTTGACCAAATAACGTATGCAAAAGCATCAGAAACAGCTAAGATGGCCATTAATACAATGCTTAAAATACAAGAAAATAATATAAGAGCTCGGTCAAATGAAATACAAGCACAACTAAGAAACGATGCTAGAATAAGCAAAAATGTTTACAATCTTAGAAAGTTACTGTTAGAAACTCAAGAAGCAAAACAAGGATTTGGTTTTCAATTTAACCCTCAAATTGTGGAATTAACTCAAGAATTAGCTGACCTAACAGCTAGATACCAAAATAATCAACTAGAAGATCAAACAGAATTTGATCGGTTAGAAGCTCTTCCTGCTGCTATTGATGCTATAAAAATGAGTAATGAAGGTTACGCAGAGTTAGTAGCTTATGAAGATGCTATTAAAGCCCAGCTAAAAAGTTTAGAAGATTCATTAGGCGGATCGGGTGCTTAATTGGCTACTTATGAAATATACAAAAAAGATGGTACACCAGTACGTGTACAAGGCCCTGCTAATTTAACTTTTGAACAAGTTGTTTCTTTATACGAAGCAGAAAAAGAAGAACAGCCTAAACCTTCTAAACGAACGTTACCTCAAGGATTTGCAGAAGCTACATTTGCAGACCGCGTAGGAGAAACATTTAAAGGTATAGGTAAAGGGGTATTAACTCTTTTTGAACAAGGCATAGAAGGCACTAGTCAACTTCTTCCTGAAAAACAAGAACAATATGTACGAGAAAAAGTAGCTTCAGGTATAGGGGCGTTGCGAGACAAGTATACTCGACCTGATATGTGGCAACAGATAGCTCTTGAAGATCCTGACGCATCTCTTTTAGATGTAGGGCCGAGAAAATTTGGAGAAGCGTTAGGTTCTTTTGGAGCTATAGGTGGAACTGCATTAATTCC
>MDTA01070269.1_pt1 | contig 14288 bp, 15 predicted proteins | sample 811151 | NCBI WGS metagenome assembly MDTA01 (sample SAMN05326648, study PRJNA326480) | marine metagenome | isolation source: seawater | place: Indian Ocean: South | collected 2010 | reverse complement strand
GTTGTTGATGCGGACTTTGAGGAAGTAAAAGACGAAAATAAAGAAAAAAGCGCTTAACTGACATCTATTTGTCCAGGTTATTAACATGGCTAAAAGAGATTACTATGATGTCTTGGGTGTGAATAAAAGCGCAAGTCCTGATGAACTTAAATCAGCTTACAGAAAATTAGCAGTTAAATACCACCCAGATAAAAATCCTGGAGATAAAGTTGCTGAGGATAAATTTAAAGAAGCAAGTGAAGCCTACGGTGTTCTCTCTGATAAATCAAAAAAAGAAAATTACGATAATTTTGGTCATGCAGCTTTCGAAAATGGCGGTGGCGGACGAGGAGGATTTAGTGGATTTGGTGGATTCAGTGGTGCAGATTTTTCAGATATATTCGAAGACTTTTTTGGTGATTTTGGTGGAGGTGGCCGAAGAAGTTCTAGAGGCAGAAATTCAAATAATAGAGGTTCAGATTTAAGGTACGATCTTTCAATATCATTAGAAGAGGCATATTTAGGTAAAAAACAAAATATACAATTTTCAACTTCTGAAAAATGTAATTCTTGCAAAGGAAATGGTTCTAAGCCAGGTTTTAATCCAGACAGATGCTCATATTGTGGGGGAAATGGAAAAGTAAGAACGAACCAAGGTTTTTTTACTGTTCAGCAAACATGTCCCCAATGTTCAGGAAGCGGTGAAGAGATAACAAACCCTTGTTCAGATTGTAGTGGTCAAGGAAATAAACAAACAACAAAAAAAGTATCTGTAACAATTCCTAAAGGTGTAGACGATGGAACAAGGATTAGACTAGCGGGCAAAGGTGAAGCGGGCACCAGAGGTGGCGCAAGTGGAGATTTATATCTTTTTATAAATGTGAAATCTCATGATCTTTTTAAAAGATCAGATGTAAATTTATTTTTTGAATTTCCACTATCAATTGCTGATGCTGCTTTAGGAACAACAATAGAGATACCTACTATTGATGGTAAAAAAGCAAAAATCAAAATTCCTGATGGAACCCAAGACGGTAAACAATTTAGATTAAAAGGTAAAGGTATGCCATTTATGCGAAGAGGAGATTATGGTGATCTTTATGTCCAAGTTAAAACTGAAGTACCTGTTTATTTAAATAAGGAACAAAAAGAATTATTAGAGAGATTTAGAAAAATAGAGAACGAAAAATCAAATCCTAGTATTAAAAAGTTTTTTCAAAAAGCAAAAGATTTCTGGAATAATTAAAAATGAATTTAGAACAAATAGTTCCAGCTATTTTTCTTATAATGATTTTAATTCTTGTTCTGCCTGAGTTTTTAAGGTCAAATTTAAACTCAAAACGTTTTTTTAGAAATTTAATCATTTGGTCTATAATTATTGTTACTGTTATGATAGTTTCATTCCTTATCTTGAAATGAAAAAAATAAATTTAGCAGTAACTGGATGTATGGGTCGTATGGGCCAACAAATATTAAAATCTGTTAAAAATGACAAAAGTTTCAAGCTCATTTCACTTACTGAAAATAAAAAAATAGATAAGAAAATTCATGGCATTAAAATGAGCTTAAATAATGAACAGGCATTTAAAAATGCTCATGTAATAATAGATTTTACAATTCCAAAATGTACTTTACAGGTTCTAAAAATTGCAGCAAAATTGAAAAAGAAAGTGGTTATTGGAACTACAGGATTTACAAAAGAAAATGAAAGACAAATTTATAAATATTCAAAAAAAATAGCGATCTTAAAAGCAGGAAACATGAGTTTAGGTATTAATCTTTTAATGTATTTGACCGAAATTACTTCAAAATCTTTAGGAAAAAATTTTCTTAGTAAAATTTTTGAGATCCATCACAAGCATAAAAAAGACTATCCGTCTGGAACCGCTTTAATGTTAGGTAGGGGTATAGCAATTGGAAAAAATAAAAATTTTTATAGTTTATTAGGAAAAAAATTTTTAAATAAAAAAAAATTTCCTTATAGTAAAAAAATAAATTTTAACTCAATAAGAAAAGGTGAGGTAATAGGTGAACATGAGGTGAAATTTTCAAGTGGAAAGGAAATAATTACTTTGAGACATGACGCATTTGATAGAGCGTTGTATTCTGAAGGAGCATTGTCAGCAGCAAAATGGTTGGTTAATAAAAAACATGGACTTTATTCTATGCGAGATATTATGAAAATAAAATAATGGATGAGTCTCAAAGAGCAAAATTTATTTTAAAAACCTTAAATAAAATTTACCCAAAAATAAAAGTGCCCCTTAGGAGCAGAAATGTTTTTACACTATTGATTTCGGTTTTACTCTCAGCACAGTGTACTGACGTAAATGTAAATAATGTTACTAAAAGTATTTACCCAAAATACCATAAACCAAAACATTTTGTTAAATTAGGAAGAAAGAAAATAGAGAAGCTTATAAAAAGAATTGGCATTTATAGAATTAAAGCAAAAAGTATTTATAACTTGTCGAAAATTTTAATAAGCGATTATGATGGAAAAGTTCCAAAAACTTTTGAAGAATTAGAAAAACTTCCTGGTGTAGGTCATAAGACAGCTAGTGTTGTGATGTCTCAAGGTTTTGGACAACCAGCATTTGCAATTGATACTCATATTCATCGCCTTGCTCAAAGATGGGGACTAACTAGTGGTAAAAATGTAACTCAGACAGAAAAAGATTTAAAAAAACTATTTCCAAAAAAAAGTTGGAACAAATTACATCTTCAAATAATTTATTATGGAAGAGAGTTTTGTAGAGCCAGGGACTGCTATGGATTAACTTGTAAAATTTGTACTAGTTGTTATCCTAACAGAAAAAAACCTATAAAAACAAAAAAAGCCTAACATGAAAGTTCTTGGTATCGGAAATGCTATAGTGGATGTAATTTGTAAGGTTGATGAAAATTTTATTACTCAAAATAACCTTACAAAAGGAACTATGAAATTAATCTTCGATCACGAAATGTTTAAAAATTTATTAGCAAATTTAAAGATTGAAAAAACTATATCTGGTGGCTCTGTTGCTAATTCGATTGTAGGTTTATCTCAACTTGGAAATGAAGTTAGTTTTATAGGTAAAATTTCAGATGATGATTTAGGTAATAAATATGAGGAAGGATTAAAAAAAGAGAATGTAAATTTTTTTTATAAAAAAAAAAAAGAAGAAACTCCCACAGGAACTTGCTTAATTCTAGTAACACCTGACTCTGAAAGAACAATGTGTACTTTTTTAGGAATAGCTGGCAAAATAAATGAGAATGACATTAAAACTGAAATAATTAAAAAAAGTGAAATAATTTTCTTAGAAGGATACTTATGGGACGAGGGAGAGCCCAAAAAAGCTTTTGACAAAGCAATAAGTAATGCAAGAAAAGTTGCTATGTCCTTATCAGATCAATTCTGTGTCGATAGGCACAAACCACATTTTCTAGATTTAGTAAAAAATAAATTAGATATTACTTTTGCAAATGAGGGGGAAATTATGTCTTTAATAGATGCAAAAAATTTTGATGAGGTTATCAAATTTGCCAGGATAGTAAAAAAGTTACTAGTTATCACCAGAGGAGATAAAGGTGCAGTATCTATTTTGAACAACGAAGTTACAGAGATTGGAATAAAGAAGAATCTCAAAATAAAAGATTTAACTGGTGCAGGCGACTTGTTTGCAGCTGGATATCTTCATGGGGTAATAAATAATATGTCCCAGAGAGAGTGTTTAGAAAACGGAACAAATTTATCGTCAAAAATAATTCAACAGATTGGAGCTAGACTCTAATTTTTTTAGTCCTTTTAAAACTACCTTTACCTTTTTTTGGTTTTACTATTCGTGGTTTAAATTTTTTTGAAAATAAATTTTTGGCAATTAAATTCTTTTTTTTCAATTTATTTTATAACCATCCTTTAAACTAAGAATAAAATTTTCATCATTAAATTTTTCTTTTATTTTTTTCCTAAGTCTGTAAATGTGTGTTTCAACGGTATGCGTTTCAAGTTTAGAACCATATTCCCATACATCTTTTTGTAAAATGTCAATTTTAACCGCCTTTTTTGCTTGATATAGATATAAAATCAAATTTGTTTCTCTCTCAGTAAGAGCTAAAGAAATTTGATTTTTACTTATTTCTCTAGAATTTAAGTTTAATTTGTAAGAACTTATCTCTACATCTGATTGAAAATTGAATTTATTCTTTAAGAATTTAAGATTTATAGCTTGGATTAAATTAACCATTTTGTAGGGTGGATTATCAAGCTTAAGGAAATTTTTTAAATTTTCTTTATTTTCCTTAGCAATTACTAAAATATTTGTATCTAAATTTTCTCTTAATGATTTATAATCATCCTTCTCTTTTTTTATTAATTCAAAATTGAGGATTTCTCTAAATTCTTCTAAAATTTGAAATAAATTTTCATAATCATAAACAATTAATTTTTTTAAATTCATATATAATGAAAATATGACAATTTTATTAAAAAATAAAGATAAGCTGTGTATCAATGGATTTTTTTTTAAATGCTCAATAGGAAAAAGGGGGCTTACTCAGAATAAAATTGAGGGAGATAAAAAAACGCCCAAGGGTACTTTTTCTCTGGGGCCTTTATTTTATAGAGGTGATCGAAATAAAAAACCTAAGACTAAACTTAAAACAATAAAGATAAAACCAAATATGGGATGGTGCGATGATACCAATAGTAAAAAATATAATAGACTTATAAAAACCAATAAAACCATAAAGCATGAAAAAATGTATAGGAAAGATCACAAATATGATTTTTTAATTCCTATCAGTTATAATTTTAAGAAACCCAAGAAAAATAAAGGTAGTGCAATATTTATACATTTAACAAAAAATTATAACAAGACACTTGGATGCATTTGTATAAATAAAAAAGATTTTATGATATTAATTAAAATTATAAATAAAAATACAAAAATAAAAATAAATTAATCTCTTGGACCAAATATTTTCGAACCTATTCTTAAAAAACTTGATCCACAATCAATAGCCTCTAAATAGTCATTTGACATACCCATACTTAACTCATCAAAATTATATTTTTTCTTCAATTCTCTCATTTTTGAGAAATACATTGCAGATTTTCCATTATTTGGTGGTAAACACATTATACCAATAACATTTAGATCATATGAATTTTTACAAACTTTCAAGAATTCATAAAGATCTTCCTCTGAAATTCCACTTTTTTGTATCTCATTATCAAAATTAATTTGTATAAATATTTTTGGCTTTAATTTTTTCTTGGTTTGCTCTTCAAATATTTTTTTTGCTAGCTTTAAATTGTCTAATGAGTGTATGTAGTCAACAATTGGTAAAATATGTTTCACTTTGTTAGTTTGTAACTTACCAATAAAATGTAACTTTATATTGTCATATTTTAATTTAAGATTTTCCCATTTATTTAACGCCTCTTGGACCTTATTTTCTCCAAAATGAACATGGCCATAATCTATCAAAGGTAGGATGTGTTCTCTTTGAAAAGTTTTAGAAACAGCGATAATGTTGGCCTTTGATTGTTTTAAATGTACTTCATTTTCAATCTTTTTTAGATTATCAATTGTAAAATGTTTCATCGTTATAATGTTTACTATTTTATTGACAAATTTAATAGAGACGAAATTGCAAAATTAGATAAAAATATAGATATAATCTTTAGAAATTATGAAAATGATTTAGATGAAAAACTTATTAAAAAAATTAAGTTATTTTGTAAAAAAGGTAATAGAAAATTTTATGTAGCAAATAATCCAAAAATTGCAGTGAAATTAAATCTTGATGGAGTTTACATACCCTCTTTTAATAAAAGTCTTTCAATCAAATACTTTGCAAATCGAAAAATTGAAATAATTGGATCTGCACACAATTTTAATGAAATAAAAATAAAAGAAAAACAGGGGGTTAATAAAATTTTTTTATCGCCAGCATTTAAAGTGAAAAAAAGAAATTATCATTTAGGGATAATAAAATTTAATTTATTATCAAAATTAACTTCAAAAAAAATCATTGCTCTTGGTGGAATAAACAATTCTAACCTAAACAGGATAAATTTACTTAATTGTTCTGGATTTGCGTCAATATCTTATTTAAAAGAAATACTTAAAAAAAATGAATAATAAAAATAAACAAGAAATAGAAAAAATAATAAACTTTTTCAAAGTAAAAGATTTTAAAAAAGTAATAGAATTATCCCAAATATTTTTAAAAAAAAATGCTGAGTCTGATTTTGTTCTTAATATCTTAGGATTATCTTTCCAAAAAATAAAAAGATTAGATGATGCGGAAACAGCTTTAATTATTGCCAATCAAATTAATCCAGAAAATATTAGTGTACTCAATAATCTAGGGAACAATTTTAAATATAAATTAAACTTTTCTGAGGCAAAAAAATATTTCACAAAAGCTCTAAAAATAAATCCAAGATATACTGAGGCATTATTAAATTTAGGTATTGTTGAATTTACAACGAATAACAACGAGGAGGCTTTAGATTTGTTTCAAAAAGCTTTAGAGACTAACAATAAGGCTATTCCGATCCACTTAAACCTTGCAATCGCTTATCAGAGCTTAGGATATTTTGAAAAAGCAATAATTCATCTAAAAGAAATTAACTCAATTGATGAAAAATTCACTCGTTCAGACAAGATGTTAAGTACATTATATAATTACAAATATAATCCAGAACATTTGGAAATAATGTTAAATAAATTAGAAAAACTCCAATTAACAAATGAACAAAAAATATATTTGTCTTTTGGAATAGGAAAAGCTTTTGAAGATCAGAAAAAATTTAAGGATGCTTTTAATCACTTCAAATTAGGGAATAAATTGAAAAATGAAAATTCTTTTTACAAAATTAATAATGATGAAAATTTATCTAAAGAAATTAAATCTTTATTCAAAAATTATAACTTTCAATTAAAAGAAAAAAATGAGTCTAAAATTAAACCTATTTTTATTTTAGGAATGCCCAGATCTGGCACAACTTTAATTGAGCAAATTATCTCGTCACATAGTAAAGTTCAAGGACTGGGGGAAATAAACTTTTTTAACTTAGTGGCTGAGCAAGAGTTTAAAAAAAAAATTAATCTAAATCAACTTGATGCGAATAACATTCTAGATAGATATGAAAAGCACGTAAGTTCATTTAATTTAAGCAAATCACACTTTACTGATAAGACTCTTCTAAATTTTTGGTGGGTAGGATTTATTAAAATTTGTTACCCAAACGCAAAAATAATCAATTGCACAAGAAATACAAAAGATAACTGTCTCTCTATCTATAAAAATCTTTTTGATTATGAGGGAGGCTGGTGTTACGAGGAAAATAATTTAATAAAGTACTTTAAAATTTATCATGAATTAATTGATTTTTGGAAAAATATCATACCTTCATCTATTTATGAAATACATTACGAAAAGATTATTGATAACCCGAATGAAGAAATTAAAAGATTAATCAAGTATTGTGATCTTGAATGGGATGATAAATGTATAAATTTTTTTAAAAATAAAACGGCAATAAAAACCTTAAGTGTTAATCAAGCGAGAAAAAAAATATATTCTACCTCGGTTAACTCATATGATAACTATAAAGAAGTTTCAGGCGATTTTCTTAAGAATATAGACTAAAAAAAAACGGCCCTTAAAAAAGGGCCGTTAATTTTGTTTAATTTTCTAAAACTAATTAGAATGCAAGTAATAAACTTACTTCAGTGTGCTCAACATCTTTAGCAGTTGATACTCCACCTTTGTTTGAAGTTTCAGCTCTTAACATTCTTAATGAAGCAGAACCCATAGTGTAAGATATACCAACACCATCAGTTTCTTCAGTTACGTTAGTTCCACTTGGCTTATCAAACTCGTTTTCCATTGAGTTAACAGAAATCGATAAGTTGTCATTAACAGCGAATGAAACACCCATAATTTCAACTTCGTTTGAGTTAGTAGCAGTTGTACCACCATTACCAGCAGACATTTGGTAACCAACAGTTAAACCACCCATTGCATAAGTGAAGTAACCAGTAGTAAACGTATCGTCTTGCTTGTTAGCAGCAGCTGTTCCACTATCTTCTTCTTTACCATAACCAACACCAACATTTAATCCATCCATTGGACTTCCTGTTAATGCCCAGTTGTAGCCAGATCTATCAGTTCCAGCACCAGTGTTTCCACCATCACCTGAACCACCTTTTGTAGCAGTTGTAGATGAGAAGTGACCTGGGTCTATCTCTACTGATAATGTGTAACCAGCGAACGTATTTTTGTAACCAAGAACGTTTGTACCACCTGCAGCTCTTAAACCATTAGATCCACCTGTGTATGTCCAGATTTCTTCGTAAGCGTAAGGCATTTTATCATCGATAGTACCAACACCAAACTCACCTACACCTTGGTCAAAACCAACTGTTCCCATATCACCCATGTCGATCATAAGTGAAGATGAAGCAAATGCTTCTGAAGTGTTTGAGTTTGCTTGTCCACCGTCTTGGATCACTGCAGTATAAGTTGCAGTGTAACCATTCATATCTCCAGAACCTGAAAATGTGATGGCATTACCCATACCGAATTTGTTACCATTGTTTCCATCGGTTGTTCCTGCGTAAGTTAATTCAGTCTTACCAGATACTGATAGTTCTACAGCGTTTGCTGAGAAAGCTACTAGTGATCCAGCTAAAGCTGAAAGACCTACTTTTCTTAAGTTGTTCATAATTTCTCCTTTATTAAATTAATAATTATTAATTATGATGGGCAATACTTACCAATTTTGACTTATTTATTGGACTATTTGTAAGTCAAAATATGATTTTAATGGATTTTGTGACATTTTTATCACATATTTTTTCATTTATTTTCAGCTTTTTGGGTGAATTTTAATAATCTAGTCTATAAATATAATTAAAGGAAATTATTAAAATAATTAATAAATCAATGATTTATTCAACAATTCTTAAAAAATTAATTTTTATCTGTCTATTTTTTTCAGTAATTGGGTGTGGAATATACAAGCCTGTTGACGCTAGAAAGGTTTCACCAAATGATGAGGAAAGAATTAAAAAAAATATTGAGGAAGGAAAAGGTATGCAAGTTGGCAAACTTTTTGGAGGTGGATCTGGAGGTGAGTTTCAATTTTCAAGCTCAAATGAAATGTGGAGGGCAACTCTTGATATTCTCGATTTCATTCCCTTATCTGATGTAGATTACGGTGGTGGTATAGTTATTACGGATTGGTACGCATCACCAACTAATGAGCGTGAATCTATAAAAATCATGGTTCGTTTTTTGACTAATGAAATTAGAGCTGACGGAATAAAAGTAAATGTTTATAAAAAAAAATGTCAAACAGAGGTAAATTGTCAATCGTTTAACTCTGACTCAGAATTAAATGGAGAAATTAAGCTCGCAATCTTAAAAAAAGCAGCACTTATAAAGAAAGCTGATTTAGAAAAAAAAGATTAATTTAAATCTATAGTTATGGAAAAATATAACTTTAAAGTTATAGAAAAAAAATGGCAAGAAGATTGGGATAAAAATAAATTATTTGAGACAAAAAAAAATAAAGATAAAAAAAAGTTTTATTGTTTAGAAATGTTTCCTTATCCATCTGGGAAAATACATATGGGACATGTTAGAAATTATACTATAGGAGATGTGCTAGCTAGATTCAAAATTTTAAAAGGTTTTAATGTTCTTCATCCAATGGGGTGGGATTCTTTCGGCATGCCAGCTGAAAATGCTGCTAAACAAAATGATTTAGATCCTAAAAAATGGACTGAGAGTAATATTAAAACTATGAAATCTCAGCTTAAACAACTGGGCATATCAGTTGATTGGACCAGAGAAATTTCAACATGCTCTCCTGAATATTACAAGCATCAACAACAATTATTTCTTGAGCTCTACGATAAAGGCCTTGTTTATAGAAAAGAAAATTATGTTAATTGGGACCCGGTCGATAAAACAGTTTTAGCTAATGAGCAGGTCATTGATGGAAAAGGTTGGAGATCTGGAGCAATAGTAGAGAGAAAAAAACTTAATCAATGGTTCTTTAAAATTACAGAATTCTCAGATGAACTCTTAACAAGTCTGAATAATCTAGATGAATGGCCGAATAAGGTTAAGATAATGCAAAAAAACTGGATTGGGAAATCTCTAGGTTGTGAAATAAACTTTGAAATCGAGGGTAATAAAAATATTAATAACATAAAATGTTTCACAACTCGACCAGATACATTATTTGGCTTTTCATTTCTTGCAGTATCGATAGATCATCCTATTTCAAAATATTATGAAAACGATGAATCTTTTAAAACTTTTAAAAAAGAATGTTCAAAATCAGGCACAACAGAAGAATCAATTGCTCAAGCTGAAAAAATTGGCTTTAAGACCCAATTACTTGCAGTAAATCCACTTGATAAGACAAAAAAAGTACCTGTCTATTTTGCTAATTTTGTTCTTATGGACTATGGATTTGGTGCTGTGTTTGGTTGTCCAGCTCATGATCAGAGAGACTTGGATTTTGCAATTAAATATGATTTAGAAATTAAAACAGTAGTCAAACCTATACACGAAGATAAAAATTTTAAAGTATTAAATGAAGCATATACAGGCCCTGGCGAAATATTTAATTCAGAAATGTTTAATGGATTCAAAGTGCCAGATGAGTCAATTTCTAAAGCAATTAAAGAATTAGAAAAATTAAAGATAGGGAAAAAGAAGATAAACTTTAGACTTAAAGATTGGGGAATATCAAGACAAAGATACTGGGGATGCCCTATTCCAATTGCTTACGATAATGATGGTAACATTGTTAAGGTTCCACTAGAAAAATTACCAATAAAATTACCTGAAAATATTAATCTTAAAACTAATGGAAATCCACTAGACCATCAAAAAGATTGGCAAAAAATAAAAATTGATGGAAAGGAATGTAAACTAGAAACAGATACATTAGATACATTTGTAGACTCCTCATGGTATTTTTTAAGATTTACATCGCCCGATAAAAACCAGCCATTTAACTTTGAGGAAGCAAATTACTGGATGCCTGTTGATCAATATATCGGAGGAATTGAACATGCAATATTACATTTGCTCTATTCTAGATTCTTTTTAAAAGCTCTAAACTTTAAAACAAAAAAAATAACCGCAAATGAGCCCTTTAAAGGATTATTTACTCAAGGAATGGTGTGTCATGAAACGTATAAAGACGAACAGAATAATTGGTTAACTCCAGATGAAGTTTTTACGGATGATGGAAAAAACTTCTTTAAAAAAAAGAATCCAAAAATTAAAGTCAAAGTCGGACCATCAGAATCTATGTCTAAATCAAAAAAAAATACTATAAACCCACAAAATATTATTGAGAACTATGGCGCAGACGCGGTAAGAATTTTCATTTTGTCTGATAGTCCTCCTGAAAAAGACGTGCAGTGGTCTGAACAGGGGATGATAGCTTCGTATAAATTTATTCAAAAATTTTGGTCTCTACATAGAGAGATTTTAAAAAATATTAAAGAGTTAAAAACTAATTCTGAATTTAACAAAGACATCGAAGTTTTCACAAATCAATTAATTAATAAGATAAATAATTGTTTAGAAAAGTTTAATTATAATGTTATCATTGCCAATTTTCACGAAACTTACAATTTTTTGAAGAAGAACATTGACACTATTTCAAAATATAAAAATTTTCATGAAAATTATGTTAAAATTTTAACCCTAATGCTGCCAGTAGCACCTCATCTTGCTAGCGAATGTCTAGATGAAATTAATTTTAAAAAAGAGCTAAGATGGCCAAATGTAAATACAGATTATTTATCTCAAGTTGAATTTAATATAGTTATTCAAATAAATGGAAAAAAAAGAGGACTTATTAAGACAGATAAAGAATTGGATGAAAAAATTCTGTTGTCAAAAATAACTGGAATGAAAGAGCTTAAAAATTATTTAGATAAAAAAAAGATTATTAAACATATTTATGTTAAAAACAAACTTGTAAATTTAATAATTAAATGAGAAGAAAAATATTTTTTTCTATATTAGCTTTTTTCTTGATTAGTTCTTGTGGCTATCAACCTATTTATTCAAATAATGAAAATTCAAATTTTAAGATTAAAGAAATTTTTTTAAAAGGAGATGATCAAATAAATAAAAAAATTATTTCACAAACTAAGCTGATACAAAATACTTCAGACGAGAATGGTATAAAAATACACCTAGAAAGTTACAAAAAAAATGAGATCTCCTCAAAAGATAACTCTGGAAATCCTTTAACTTTCTTAATGACTATAAATACGATCATTAGAATAGACGATCAAGGAAACGAGAGGCAAAAAAGCTATAATTTAAGTTTTTCATACTCTAACAAAGATAATAAATTTGATTTAAACGAGTATCAAAAAACCATTGAGCAAAATTTAATAATTTCTTTGTCAGAAAAGATTTTAATGTTTTTAAATCTTAAAAAATGATTGCAAAACCTCATGAATTGAACAAATTAATAATTTCAAAAACCAACTTTTTTTTATTTCATGGACAAAATGAAGGTTTGAAAAATGAAATTTTAGAGAAAAATTTCAAATTAAATTTTAAAGATCAGGTTTTCACTTATTCTGAAAATGAAGTACTTTCAAATCAGGAAAATTTTAACAATCAAGTTCTATCAAACTCTTTTTTTGAAAAAGAAAAACTTATTATAATAAAAAGATGTTCAGATAAAATTCTTAAAACAATTGAGGACTTTTTGGAAAAAAACTTTGATGACATAAAAGTGGTTATGATTTCTGGGATTCTTGATAAAAAATCAAAATTGAGAAAAATTTTTGAAAAACAAAAAAATACATTGTGCATTGCTTTCTACTCTGACACATATCAAACTTTAAGTTCCTTAACATTAAAGTTTTTCAGAGATAAAAAAATAAATATTTCACAACAAAATATCAATTTGATTGTTGATAGATGTCAGGGTGATAGAATGCATCTAAACAATGAATTGGAAAAAATAAGTAATTTTCTTAAAAATAAAGATAAAATAGAACTTGAGGATTTATTAAAGCTTACAAACCTTGCAGAAAATTTTAGCGCCTCTGAGCTAGTAGATAATTCTTTAGCAAAAAATAGAAAAAAAACATTTAATATTTTGAATGAAAATAATTTTTCAATAGAAGATTGTATTATAATACTTAGAACTTATTTGATAAAATTAAAGAGATTATTAAATTTAAAAAATCAACAGAAAGTAAATCAGAATATTGATAGTGTAATTTCATCTCACAAGCCAATTATTTTTTGGAAAGATAAAGAAATCATTAAACAACAAATGAAAAGCTTAACAGACGTGGAAATAAAAAAATTAATATTTAGAACAAATGAAATCGAATTATTGGTAAAAAAAAATCCACAAATTTCTATAAGTATATTGACTGATTTTGTAATTGAGCTAGCAGCGTAGCTCCTAATAATAAGACTTTATTATTTCAATAATCTTGTTTAATTGATCAATGTCTTTATAAGAAAAAGTAATAGTTCCCTTATTTTTTTTATTATTTCTAATGGATACATTTAGACCAATTTTATCTATAATTGATTTCTCTAAATGTTGAATATTGGCATCTTTATTAGATTTTATTGATGAAGGTTTTTTTTTGAAAATTTTGACAAAATTTTCTGTCTGTCTAACAGATAATTTTTTTTCCAATATCTTATTTGCTATAAAAAGAGCGTTATCTAAACCAACAAGTATTTTAGCATGCCCAGCCGAAATTTTTTTTTCTTCAACAAATTTTAAGACTTCTGAAGGTAGGTTTAAAAGTCTCAAAGAATTAGTTATATAACTTCTGCTTTTACCAATGAACTTTGAAACCTTTTCCTGATCGTAAGAAAAATCATCAATTAATCTTTTATAACCTTGGGCCTCCTCTAAAGGATTAAGATCATGTCGTTGAACATTTTCAACTATTGCAAACTCAAGTGATTTTAAATCATCAGCGTCTGTAACAACTACGGGAATTTCATGAAGTCCTGCTTTTTGTGCCGCTAACCATCTTCTTTCTCCAGCTATAATCTCATATTTAGAATCGTTAGTATTAGATTTTCTAACTATAATTGGCTGAATAACGCCGCGTTCTTTTATTGAATTAACTAAATCATTTAAGTTTTCTTCATCAAAATTTTTTCTTGGTTGATATTTATTTGGAACAATCTCAGATAAACTTAAACTATTTGTTTTATTCTCAACCTTAGTTTCACCGATTAAGGAAGATAATCCTCTACCCAGTCCTTTTTTTATTTTG
>MDTA01012600.1_pt1 | contig 14289 bp, 16 predicted proteins | sample 811151 | NCBI WGS metagenome assembly MDTA01 (sample SAMN05326648, study PRJNA326480) | marine metagenome | isolation source: seawater | place: Indian Ocean: South | collected 2010 | reverse complement strand
TATATGAAAATAATAAAGATAAAAGAGGACATAACTTCTGAAATAGCTAATTCTTTTAAAAATAGTATTGCAATTGATACTGAAGCTACAGGACTACAAATTCCAGAAAGAGATAAATTAAGTCTAATTCAATTATGTGATGAAAAAGAAAATGTTTATATTATTCAGCCAAATAAAAAAAGTTATAAAGCACCAAATTTAGTCTCGGTACTAGAGAATGAAAAAATTCTTAAAATTGGTCATTTCCTGAGATTTGACAAAAATGCTTTGGAGTTTTTTTTAAAATGTAATTTACATAATATATTTGATACGAAAATTGCTTCTAAAATAGTAAGAACTTACACAGATGCTCACGGTTTAAAAAACTTAGTTCAAGAATTTTGCAATAAAAATATAGATAAACGTCAAGGCAGCAGTGATTGGAATAAAAGTATAGATGATCTCTCAGACAAACAGTTAGAGTACGCTGCTAATGATGTGGTTTATTTACATAAAATTAAAAAAGAATTAGAAAAAATGCTTATCAGAGAAAATAGAATGGAAATCTTTAAAAAGTGTTTAAGTTTTTTAGATACTAGAGTGGAGCTGGATCAAAATGGATTTAAATTTGATATTTTTGAACATTAATGACTAAAAAGAAGTACATAACATTAGCAAAAAAAGCTGCTGAATTGCAGATCAACGAATTAAGAAAAATAAAAAAAGTTTTTAATAAATCTTTTATCAAAGCTGTAGATTTGATTGTTAATTGTAATGGTAAAGTAATTTGTGCTGGGATAGGGAAATCCGGGATAATAGCAAAAAAAATTAGTGCAACATTTTCAAGTGTTGGAATTCCAAGTTTTTTTTGTGATCCGGCTCAAGCGCTTCATGGTGATATGGGTCAAATAGGTAAAAAAGATATTCTAATTATTTTCTCTTATTCTGGAAATACCTCTGAATTAACTAACATGCTTAAATACGCAAATAGATTTAGAATTAAAATAATTGGAGTTGCTTCAAAAACTGAGAGTCTTTTACTTAAAGCTAGCGACGTCAAGCTTTTACTACCTAAAGTAAAAGAGTCGGACTTAACTGGAATGGTGCCTACCTCTAGTACTTCAATGACTTTACTTTTAGGAGATTGTTTAGCAACAACTGCTATTTCTCAATTAAAATTTTCTAAAGAAAAATTTAAGATATTTCATCCTGGTGGTAACATTGGTGGTTCACTTCTTTTAGCAAAAGATATAATGGTGACGGGAAAAAAACTTCCTGTTATTGATTTTAAAAAAAATATTAGCTCAGCATTAAAAATTATGAATCAAAAAAAATTAGGAATATTAGTGGTTTTAAAAAACCGTTGTATTGCTGGCTTGGTAACAGATGGAGATTTAAGAAGAGAAATGAAATTTCTTTCAAAAAATATAAATTTAGAAAACTTAATGACAAAAAAACCTCTTTTTGTAAATGAAAACATGTCAGCTTCAAAGGCTCTAGGAATAATGAACGAAAAAAAAATAACTAGTCTTTTAGTTGTTTCTGATAAAGATTTTAATAAAAAGAAAAAAATTAAATTAAAAGGAATTATTCATATTCATTTTTTATTAAGTCACGGTTTAAGATGATCGATAGAAAAAAAAAGGTAAGAATTACGCAACTAACATTATTATTTGCAGGACTTATAATAATATATCTCACTTACTATAATAAAAATAATGTTAACGACAAAAAAGAATTGGTATCTAAATCAGCCAAAGAAATAATTGAGTCTATAGATAGAACAAAGGATGCTAAAGGAGATATGTTTTTTGACATTGAATATACTGGGTTAGACTTGAATGGTAATAGATATTTATTAAAATCAAAAGAGGCTTACTTAGATAGTGAAAAACCTGAAGTTGTTTATATGGGCGGTGTTCATGCAATATTTTATTTTAAAGATGATACTGTATTAAATATATGGGCGGATAAAGGTATCTATAATAATAAAAGTTTGGATATGAAATTTGAAAAAAATGTTAAAGCAAGATATCTAGAAAGTGAACTTTTTTCCGAAAGAGCTGAGTATTCAAATACAGAAAATTATCTATCTGTTAACGAAAACGTAAGAATAAATGATGTAAAGGGAAACTTAATTGCAGATAAATTATTATTTGATATAACAAAGCAGAAATTAGATATTACTTCTTTTAAAAATAATAAAGTAAATGCTAAATTGAGACTCAATGAGAAATGAAAAAAGGTTTTAGAATTCTTAAATTTAAAAAAGATAAACCAATCTTTGAAGTAAAAGATATAAGCAAATCTTTTGATGGACGACCAATATTAAAAAAACTTTCTTTAAAAGTTTTCCCTGGAGAATGTGTAGGTATTTTGGGTCCAAACGGTTGTGGAAAAACTACTCTATTTTCAATGTGCATTGGAGAACAAAATCCTGAGAGTGGAAAAATTTATTTAAATAATAAAGCTATTGATCAAATTCCAATTCATCTCAGATCCAAGGAAGGTTTAGGATATCTCCCTCAACAGAGAAGTGTATTTGATATGAGTGTATATGACAATATTCTTGGAATTGCACAAATAAGTATTAAAGGTTTAGATAAGCAAAAAGCAATAACTGAAAAATTACTTGATGAATTTAATTTGCAACACCTAAGAAGTTTAAATGCTTCAGTTTTGTCTGGTGGTGAAATAAGAAGATTGATGATGGCAAGGGTAATGATTAACAAACCAAAAATAGTTTTATTAGATGAACCTTTAGCAGCTTTAGATCCTTTGGTAATACAAGATATTCAAAAATATATTTTAAAAATACAATCGAGTGGTACAGCTATATTGGTTACTGATCACAATGTAAAAAATTTGTTTGATATTACTGATAGAAGTTATGTTCTTGGTGAGCAAACAGTTATTGCAGAGGGAACTTCTCGTGAATTACTAAAATCTTCAAAAGCAATAGAGCATTACTTTGGTTCTCAATTTTCTTAAGATTAATGCAATTGAAAAGTTTTTCTCTTAAAATAAAAAATCAGATTAAACCATTCGATAAATCCATCACCGTAGACTCAGATAAGTCGATATCTATCAGAAGTTTCCTTTTAGGGTCAATCGGACAAAATATTTCAATCATAAAAAATGCTCTCGAGTCTGAGGATGTTTTATCAACAATAAATTGTCTAAAAAAACTAGGCGTGCAAATTAAAAAGAATAAGTCTGGCAATTATTTTGTTTTTGGTAAAGGCCTAGGTTCTCTAGTTGCAAAAAAAAATATTAAATTAAATTTTGGTAATTCTGGAACTCTAGCAAGGCTTTTGATTGGAGTTTTATCTACTACTCCTGATATAGAAGTAAGACTCTCAGGTGATAAATCATTGAATAAAAGAAGCATGAGAAAACTAATAAATTTAATGTCAGAATTTGGTGCGCGCTTCTTGCCTGATAAAAAAAATACATTTCCATTAAAAATGATTTCTACTGAGATGCCGGTTGGTATTAACTATAATGCCGGAGTTTCTGCTCAACTTAAAAGTGCGGTAATCTTAGCAGGGTTAAATTCGTTTGGTAGGACAACAATTGTTGAAACAAAAAAAAGCAGGGACCACACTGAAAATATGTTAAATAATAATACAGCTGCAATAAAAATTAAAAAGGGCAAAGTAAAAACAATTCAAATTAATGGAAAAAAGGAAATAAAATCTGTAAATATTAAAGTACCTGGAGATCCCTCTTCAGCAGCCTTTTTTACAGCATTAACTTTATTAAATAAAAATTCAAAATTAAAGATTAAAAATGTAGGACTTAATCCTACAAGAATTGGGTTTTATGAATTATTAAAAAAACATGGGGCAAAAATTAAATTAATGAATATTAAAGTCAAAGATAACGAAAGAATTGGAGATATAGAGGTTAAAAGTGGCAAATTAAAAAAACCAATTATAGCTTCAAAGGAATTCTATGAAAAAACTACCGATGAATTTCCAATTTTGTTTTGTATTGCAGGTTTAACAAACGGTATATCAAAATTTACAGGCATTAAGGATCTAGCGAACAAAGAAAGTAATCGAATAAAGGAAATGCAGAAAGTGCTCAAACAAATAGGAATAAAAAATATTGCAAGTAAAAATGAAATGAAAATTTATGGAAAAAGTAAAATTGATGTTAAAAAAAAAGAAATAAAAGTTTCTAACTTGGGCGATCATAGGATATGCATGTCTTCTGCGATCCTTTCTCTAGTAACAGGTATTAAATCAAATATTAAAAATTTTGAAACAGTGAAAACTTCCTCACCAAATTTTTTAAAAAAGATAAAATCTTTAGGAGCTAAATTTGAAATTAAAAAATAAAACATTCCAGATTGCTTGTGACGGCGGTGCTGCTACAGGAAAATCAACTGGAGCCAAAATGATTTCTAAAAAATACAATTTAAAATTTTTGTCCTCTGGAATGTTATATAGATATGCAAGTTATTTAATTATAAAATTTAATCCAAAAAAAAGAATAAGTTTTCTTAAAAAAAAATTTAAAAATTTAAATCACAACTCAATTTATAAGATTAATTTACATACACCTATTATTTCTCAAAAAACTACTGAAATAGCAAAAATTAAAAAAGTAAGGGAAATATTAAAAAGTTTTCAAACCAATTTTGCTAAAAAAAACAAAAATTGTTGTATTGAAGGTAGAGATATATCAACAAAAATACTTCCAAAATCTGATCTCAAGTTTTTTTTCATTTGTAACTTAAATACTGCAGCTTTTAGACGTCACAAGGAACTAAAAAAAAATAATAATAAAATTAAATTTAAAGATGTTAAAAAAGCCTTAAGAATAAGAAATATTCAGGATTCTAAAAGAAGATTCAGCCCTTTACTCAAACATAGAGATGCGATAGAAATCGACACCGGAAAATTAAATAAACAAGCTATGTTGAAAAAAATGTCGAAATATATTGAGGAAAAAATTATAGATAAATATGGCAACTGAACAAGAATTAAAAAAAACAAATCCACTTCATAAAGAATTCCAAAATCTATTAGATGAAGATTTCAAAGATCGAAAACTAAAAGAAAACGAAATAATAAAAGCTACAGTTACAGAAATCACAAAGAATTTTATAGTTGTTGATTGCAAAGCTAAAATGGAAGGTATGATTCCTGTTGAAGAGTTTAAAAATGACGATGAATTATCGAAACTTAAAGTCGGATCATCGATAGATGTTTATCTAGAACGTATAGAAAGTTTTAAAGGTGAGATAATTATATCAAGAGATAAAGCAAGAAAAATGAAAGCTTGGAAAAAAATGGAAAAAGTTTTTGAGAGCCAAGAAGAACTTACAGCATATATAACTGGTAAAGTAAAAGGTGGTTTCATTACTACTGTAGAAGGATTGCCTTGCTTCATGCCTTCATCACAAATTGATGTAAGACCATTAAAAAAAGTTGATCATCTTATGAATGTACCAGTTAAAGTTATAGCAACTAAAATAGATAAAAATAGGGGCAATGTTTGTGTATCAAGACGAGCTGTGCTTGAAAAAAGTAAAAACGCCGAAATAACCGAAGCACTTAAAAATATTAAAGAAGGAAAAATTATTAACGATGCAATCGTAAAAGCTACAACAGATTGGGGAATCTTCCTTGATATAAACGGAATCGATGCTCTTTTACATGTTTCTGACCTTAGTCATGGAAGAGTAAAAAAGCCATCTGATTTGGTTACCATCGGACAGAAATTAAAAGTTAAAATCACTAAAATCGATCCAAAAACAAATCGTGTTTCTGCCTCTGTTAAAGCTTTAACTGAAGACCCTTATGCAAATATTGAGAAAAAATATAAGATTGGTGAAATTTATGACGGTACTGTAACTAAAATTATGGATTATGGTTGTTTTGTTAGAATTGAGGATGGTATTGAAGGTTTAATACATAATTCAGAACTTGATTGGACTAATCGAAATGTTAAACCAAGCAAAATTTTATCGGTATCACAAAAAATAAAATTTAAAATTGTAAACATCGATAAAGATTCAAAAAGAATTTCCTTATCTTACAAAGCAACTCAAGAAAATCCTTGGGAAAAAGTAAAAGAAAAAATTGGAAAAGAAGTAAAAGTTAAAGTTAATAATGTTACAGATAAAGCAATTTTTGCTGAACTAGCTGATTCTCATTTAGTGGGAATGCTACATTACAAAGAGATATCCTATGATGAAAATATAGAAGACCTTAAAAAATTTAAGAAGAATGATTTAATAAGCGTAAAAATAATTGAAATAAAAGATGAAAAAATAAGATTTTCAAAAAGAGCCTTGGATAAAGATCCGATGGATTGGTTTACTGATAATAATAAAAAAGTTGGTGATATCGTAACAACTAGAATTCATGAGGTTTTAAAAACTGGAGTTAAAGTTGCAGTTGATAAAGATAAAAAATTGATCGTAAACATTAAGAAAGCTGATTTAGCAATTGAGTCTGCTGATGCAAGACCAGAAGTGTTCTCTTCTGGTAACGCATTAGATGCAAAAATTACTGAACTAGACTTGAGATCTAGAAAGATTAAGTTAAGCGTGAAAGCTGCTCAAATAGATGAGGAAAAATCTTTGATTGCGAAGTTTGGTGAAGGAGCTACTAAATCAGGCGCGACATTAAAAGGAATATTTGAGAAAGCTATTGGAAGTAAAAAAAAGAAAAAAGAAGAAAAATAATTGTCAAGACCAGAACTAATTAAACAATTAAAAGCTAAACATCCAAAACTAAATAAACCCCAATTAGAGAGAATAATTGATGCTTTTTTTGAAAGTATAATTGAAGCTTTAAAAGAAAAAAAAACAGTAGAACTGCGAGGATTTGGCACTTTTTTTATTAAAGAAATTAAAGAAAAATATTCAGCAAGAAATCCAAAAACTGGGGAGCTGATTTATGTTCCAAAAAAGAATAAAGTAAGATTTAAATCAAGTAAAATATTTAAAGATTATTTAGAAAAATGAAGAAACCAAAAATATTCATAGCCTGCGATACTATTAGTACGAAAGTTGTTAAAAAGATTATCAAAGATACAAGTACAAATTTTTTAGATATTGGGTACAAATTTGGATTAGAATTTTTATATACTAAAAACGGTAGAAAATTTATTGCAAAAATGAAAGACAGAAATATTTTTGCAGATTATAAAATATCTGATATTCCCAATACTAGTTCAGCAGCGATTAGATCTCTAAAAGATTTAAAAAACGTATCATATATCACTGTTCACGTTAACAGCGGATATGAAAGCCTCTGTGAAATGAAAAAAATGTCTAAAAAAATTAATAAGAATTTAAAAATTTTAGGAGTAACAGTTTTAACGAGTTTTTCAAATTCTAGTATCAAAAAAATTGGTTATACAAAACCCATTAAAGAAATAGTTAAAAAACAAGCTGCTTTAGCTAAATCTGCTAAGTTAGATGGAATAGTTTGTTCAGCGCATGAGGTAAAATATATTAAAAAAATTTGTAATAGAATGGAAATAATAACACCCGGCATAAGACTTAAAGGTGATAAAATTAGTGATCAAAAAAGAGTTACTACTCCTAAAAGTGCTTTTGAGAATGGCGCTACTGCTATAGTCATGGGCAGAAGCATCACTAAAGGAAATATTAAAAATAATATTAAAAAGTTAATTAAATCACTAAATTAGATTTATGAAACTTAAAATATGCGGTCTTTCAAGAGCATCTGAAGTTGAGACATGTGTTGATCATGGAGTAGATTTTTGTGGTTTCATTTTAAATTATACTAAAAGTCATAGATTGATTTCTTTTGAAACTGCTCAAATATTAACATCAATACCAAAAAAGAACTCAAAATATGTTGGGGTACTAGTAAATCCAACTAACCAAGAATTAATTAGATTTTCAAAACTAAATTTTGATTATTTTCAGCTTTATGGAAAATATAATACCCATTCACTTTTAAAAATTAAGAAAAAATTTAAAAAAAAAATTATTTCGGTTGTACAAGTAAAAGTGCCTAAGGACATTGATAAATATAAAGAAATAGAGTCAGGATCAGATATAGTTTTATGGGACAGTTCAGGTTATGAGAAAAGTTTAACCTGGAATTACAATTTAATTAAGAATATTTCTTTAAAAGCTTGTAAAATGATAGCTGGAAATATAACAATTAATAAAATAAAAAATATATCTAATATAGCTGAAATTATCGATGTCTCTGGAGCTTTGGAGACAAATAAAGTAAAAGACATTAGTAAGATTAAAGAGTTTATAACTGAAATAAAAAAATTAAATGAAAATAATAAAAGGTAAACCATTAATAGATCAACACGACAAAAACTTTATGTATGGAGGCAAGTTTGGTGGAAACTTCATACCTGAAACGCTAAAAAAACCAATTGATGATTTAACTTTATTATTTAACAAATTGAGAAAAGATAAGAAATTTTTAAAAGAAAGAGACTATTATTTTAATAATTACGTAGGTGCTCCAACACCTTTTATAAAATTAGAGAACTTGACTAATTATTTAGGAGGTGCGCAAATTTATGCTAAGGTTGTATCAGAGGCTAATGGTGGAGCGCATAAAATTTATAATGCAACAGTTCATTGTTTAATTGCAAAAAGAGCAGGTATGCGTGAGATTGTGGGGGATACCAGGCGCAGGATATGCTGGAAAGATGCTTTCTATGGCGGCCAAAAAATTTGGTCTTAAATGTAAAATTTTTATGGGTGCCAAAGATATTGAAAGACAAAGACCAAATGTTGAGTCTATAAAAAAAAATGGAGCAAAAATTGTACCGGTAAACACTGGCAGCAAAACTTTAGTTGATGCTGTAAGTGAGTGTATGCGTTATTGGGTATCAAATTGTAATACTACTCATATGTGTGTCGGTTCCACAGTCGGACCAAACATCTTTATTAAAATTTGTGCTTGGAGTACTGCTCAAATATCAAGAGAACTTATTGTTCAAATAAAAGAAGAATTCGGAGAAATTCCAAAAAAATTAAAATTATTAAATTGTGTTGGAGGTGGTAGCTCTGCAATGGGATTTTGGAATGAGTTTATGGATAAAAATGTAGAATTTGTTGGTATAGAAGCTGGCGGTCCGCGTAATAGTAAGTTACATGCTGCTCCGTTAACTAATGGATCAAAAATAGGAATTTTACATGGTGCTGCTCAATATGTTGTTCAAGATAAAGAAGGTCAAATAGGTACGACCGATTCTATTTCGGCAGGACTTGATTATCCTGGAATCTCACCTCTGCATTGTTACTTGAAAGATACAAAAAGAGCTAGATATACTTCAGCAACTGACGAGGAAGCGCTAGATGCTTATAAACTTGTTTCAAAAATGGAAAATATTTCTCCATCTCTTGAACCCTCTCATGCTTTTGCAGAGGCTATCAAAATCGCTCCAAAGTTAAGCAAAGATACAATTATAGTTTGTAATAGTTGTGGCGATAGTCAAAAGGACTCTGATATTATAAAAAAAAGACTAGGGAACTATATAAGATGAATTCAAGAATAAGTCTTGTCTTTAAAAAATGTAAAGAAGCAAAAAGGCCTGCTTTAATTACTTATATGGTTGCTGGTGATAATACAAAAAAAAATTCTTTAAAAATGCTAAGTTCGATCGCAAAATATTCTGATATACTTGAGCTAGGTTTTCCACACAACACGCCTATTGCGGATGGAAGCCAAATACAAAATAGCTCTCATAGAGCATTAAAAAATGGAATTAAGTTAAAAGATGTTTTTCAAATAGTTAAAGAATTTAAAAAAAAATTTCCTTTAAAGCCCCTAATTCTAATGGGTTATTATAATTTGATTTATCAAAGCGGTGAGGATAACTTTTTAAAAAACTGCAAAAGCTCAGGAGTTGATGGCTTGATAATTGTAGACTTGCCATGGCCAGAAAATAGAAATTTTTCAAAAAAATGCAAAAAAAAATTAATTACATTTGTGCAACTTTTGTCTCCAACAACTACGAAATCTAGAATGAAAAAGATTATTCATGATTCACAAGAGATGATTTATTATATAAGCATGTTGTCGACAACAGGTGCAAAGTTAAAAGTTGCACCAAGTCGAATTATGAACGATTATAAGAAAATAAAAAAATTGATTAAAAACAAAAGTTTAGTAATTGGTTTTGGTATTACTAGTAAAAACATTTCATCTTTTAAACTATCAGATGGATGTGTTGTCGGTTCTGAAATCTGTAAAAATATTTCAAAATCGTTAGAAAAAAGACAAAATCCTGTGACAAATTTGAGAAAAATGGTATATAAACTTAAAAATAGAATCATATGAATTGGATAAAAAATAAAATTTTAAGTTTTGTTCAAAAAACAAAAGATAAATTTAGAAAATCTCGACCTTCTAAAGAGGAACAAGAAAAAAGTCTTTGGGTGAATTGTCCAGAATGTAATCAAATGCAGTTAAAAGAAGACTTACAAAAAAATTTTAATATCTGTAAATGTTCTTTTCATTTTGATTTAGATCCTAAAATTAGATTTAAGAATCTCTTGTTTGACAATGGAAATTATGAACTTATAGAATGTCCCTCATGGAGTTCTCCGGATCCATTAAAAATGGAAATTAATGGTAAGAAGTTTATTGACAAATATAAAAATTATCAAAAAAAAACAGGACAACAAAGCGCACTCTTAATCGCTCATGGATCAATCGGAGGACTGAAATCAGTAGTGATAGGATATAATTTTGCTTTTGGAGGGGCGGCTTTCTCACAAAGAGAAAATGAACACTTTTTATCTGCTGCACAATTTGCAATAGAAAATAACGTAGAATTATTTTTAAGTGTTTATCAGAGTGGCGGGATGTCTGTTTATGGAAATATCCACTCTTTAAAATCTATGAGCATCTGTCAAATGGTTCATACAATGCTTAAAAGGAAAAATATAATTAATGTTGGTATCCTTGGTTCCAAAATTACTGGGGGAACCTTTGTGAACGTTTTTGCTAATGATTTTTTGTTTTCAGAAAGTCCTAAGAACTCAGATCAGCTGTTTAGTGGAAAAAGAGTAAGTGCAAGTGTTAGATCATCTGATAATACTGAAATGCCCTCTGATTTTGGAGAAGGTGCTTTTTTAGAAAAACATGGAATGATCGATGGTTGTTTTAACTCAAGATTAGAAGTCAAAGATAAAATTGTTACTTTAGTAAAAGTTTTATTGAAAAAAGAGGAAGCTCAAGCTAAAGATGAGTCAAATGTCACAGTCGATCAATCTTTACAATCAGCTAGCTAATCATAAACTTTTTAATAAAACAGTAAATTTTGATCTTACAAGAATTAAATTAGCTCTTAAAAAGTTAGGAAATCCCGAAAAAAAATTGTCTAAAGTCATTCAAATTATAGGTAGTGACGGTAAATTCAGTGTTTTAAGAGCTTTGAGATTTTTTATTGAAGCAAACAATCAAACTGTATCTACTCATGTTTCACCTAGTTTAGCTGACATTAGAGAAAGATTTTGGATGGGCAAAGATTATCTTACTCATAGTAAGATTAAAAATACGATCAAAATAATAGAAAAATTAAATATTCCACTAACAATTTACGAAGTTTTAACTTTAGTTTTTATTATTAATGCTTCAAATGAAAATAATGATTATTGTTTGCTAGAGGCTGGAGCACTTTGGAAACTGGACTCAAATAATGTTATTGATTTTCCTCTCAAACAGGTAATAGTTAATATCAATAAACAACACTTAAATTTCTTAAAGAAAAAAACTTTAGATGAAGTCATATATCAAAAAGTAGGTTTTCTAAGCCAATTTACAGAAATTTATGTAGGTAATCAAAAGAAAACGGTTTTAAAAAAAGTTAAAAATTTGTTAAAAAAAAATAAAAGTATTGTTCATTACTCTAATTCCTGGAAACTCTTAAAGCAAAATAATAATTTTTTTTATAAAGATAAAAAAATAAAAATAAAATTAAACACAAAATATGTTCATTCAAAAGGTTTATTGCAAAATCTTTGTTTGGCAGTAAAGATAGCCTTAGATCTTAAAATCAATAAGCAGGTAATAATCAAAACTTTACCTAAAATTAAATATGTAGGTAGAATTGATTTTTTAAAAAAAGGAAAATTGGTAAAAAAATTATTTAAAAATGAAAAAATTTTAATCGATGGTTGTCACTCTGAAGTATCTGGTAAGAATTTATTTGATTATCTTAAAACTTTAAAAACTCCGATTTATGGCATTTGGGGTATGACTAAAAATAAAAATCCTGAAAAATTTATTAGACAATTTAAAGGTATTTTCAAAAAAATTATTACTGTACAAATAGAAAATGAGTCTGCCTCATTAAGTTCTAAATTTTTATTAAAGATTGCTAAAAAAAATAATTATAAAGCAGAAAATAAAAAAAATGTTTTAGAGGCTATTAATGAAATTAGTTCCAAAGAAAAAAAAGTAATTTGTGTTTTCGGATCTCTTTACCTTTGTGGAAATGTAATTGCTAAAAACTAGATATGTGGTTTTATAAACTCTAACATATCTTTTTCACTTGTAGCTCCAACTTTTGTGGCTAAAAGTTTTCCTGCTTTAAAAAGTAAAATTGTCGGAACTCCTCTAACAGAATATTTGGTTGGCTCGTTTGGCTGACTTTCAATGTCATGATAATAGCAATCAATTTTATCTTCCATATCATTTGAAATTTTTTCAATGATAGGCTTTAATTGCTGGCAAGGTCCGCACCAAGACGCTGAAAACTGTATTAACGACAGTTTAGTTCCGCCAATTTGCTCGCTAAATTTTTCGTCAATTGAGTTTTTAAATGCCATATACTCTTCATAAGTATTTTTTATTTTTTGTCAACTACGCAGATGAGTATTTTTTTTCTAACTCTTCAACATAAGAGTTAATCTCCTCTAAAATTTTTAATTTTTCAGGTTGATTTTCCTTTTCAAATTTTAATCTCAAAGTATCTATCTCTGAGTAGGTTCGAGGAATAGTGTTCCATTTTTCATTATTTGTGCTTAAAAGTTTTTTTGCGATATCTTTGTGAATTTCGTTATAGTCAGACTTGCTTAGGACTTCTGGCTTTTCCATGTACAAAAGTTTTTTTCCAAAATATTGCAATCTTTGATCTTTAAATTTTGAAATTATATTAAGTTTTTTGTCCCATTTAGCACTATGAAATTCTGGCATAATTTTATTGTCTTCTGATGTTGTAAATTTAGTATAGATGCTCTCTTCGCTATATAAATCCTCTTGAGATTTGGTTTGATCTTTTTCATCGACCTCTGAGCTTTTTATAGAAATAATTTTGCTCGAAAATTCTTTATCATTTTTTATCATTTTAGCTCTTTCTGTTAATTTCTTAATTCCAATTAATTTGTACTCATCAAACTTATCGCCATAAGTTGGATTCATAATTACCGGATGCTTATTATGTCTTATAGTTCTTATAAACTTTGGCTGTTTTTTAATTGCCGCTGTAAGCTCAGAAATAGGCATACTTAAATACGGTGCTGGATCATGTTTCAAATCAAAACATAATGGCCATTGATATTGGGGATGCTGGCAGACAAAAGTTTGAACATATGGCCTGCTTTTTCCATAGAAGTACTCATTTGTACAAAATAATAATTCCTTTTGTATAAGATTTAAGGAGTGATTTTTATCCATTGTAAGCATACTCGCTTTCCAAACATTCGGCGCTTTAACTGAAATAAGTTTTGCAATTCCTATTGTGGCAACTACGTCTCCGATAGCACTGTGAGCATTGCCATGTTCAATGCCGTTTAATGGCGCCATTTGATCAAGTTTATACACATCGTTGCCCTTCTCATTAACAGAATTCTTGAGAGTGTTAGGGTAGTATAAGTTCGCAGCTCTAGCTAAACCCAAAATATCTCCTCTTGTGTTACCATTTGTGCTCGTAATGTAAGGATATTCTAAAGTTTGAAAAAGAGTACACCTTAAAAACTCCTCGTCAAACTCTATGCTGTTAAAACCAATATAAGTAGCCTTTCCCCATCTTCTGAGTGTATCAACAAATTGTCTTATCATTTGGTAGTGAGATAAATTCGAATTTTTTAACATGTTAGGAGAAGTCTTGTTTACTATTAAAGCCATAGCTTCTGGAATAATTCCCGGGCTTAATCTACATCTGGCATCGAAACGATCTAGTTCGTCTAATTTATCATTAGTTAATACTGCGCCTATTTGAATTATTTGGCCCCAATACTTATTAGATGAACTGGTCTCAAAATCGTAAAAGACAAAGTTAGACATAATTTATTTTTACTTAAGAACTTTTATCTTTTCTGGATTTTCTTTCAAGGAG
>MDTA01127376.1_pt1 | contig 14295 bp, 11 predicted proteins | sample 811151 | NCBI WGS metagenome assembly MDTA01 (sample SAMN05326648, study PRJNA326480) | marine metagenome | isolation source: seawater | place: Indian Ocean: South | collected 2010 | reverse complement strand
TTATTATTAAAAAATCTTTTATCATAATTTTCGCTATTATATTTTTTTTACTCAATCAAAACAAACTTTTTTCATCGTCCAAAGCTTTGGGTATTGATGATTTTGGTATTATTTCAATTATGTATCATAGATTTGAAGAAAATAAGTATCCATCTACTAACATAAGAATGAATGATTTTAATAAACATTTGGAAATTATTGAGAATGAAAGAATGATATTCGTCAATCCAAATGACTTTGAAAACAATTTATCTAAAAATCAAAACGTTAGGAAAATACTTTTAACTATTGATGACGGATATCTCTCTTTTTACGAAAACGCCTGGCCTATTTTAAAAGAGAAGAAGATACCTTTTATTTTATTTGTGAGCACAAGAGAGGTAGGTAAAAACGGGTATATGAATTGGGAACAAATAAAAGAAATTAGTAAAGAAAATTTTGTTGAAATTGGCAATCATAGCCATTCTCATGAATATCTAGCGGACGAAGATATAAAAATAATTGAAAATGATATTGTAACCTCTATCGAAATTTTTAAAAAAAATTTAGGAAAAAATTCAGACTTTTTCTCGTATCCATTTGGTGAATATAGTTTAGAATTTAAAAAACTTATTAAATCTTTGGGTTTTAAATACGCCTTCGGTCAACACTCAGGGGTGATTGATGTTACAAAAGATAGCCTGGAACTGCCAAGATTTCCTATAAATGAACAATATGGGGATTTAAAAAGATTTAAAACGTTGACCAAAACTCTACCTTTTAAATATAAAAAAATACTTACTGCTGAAAAATACTTACAAAAAAACTTAAATCCACCAGAAGTAAAAATTGAGTTTTATAATGATATAAAAAATCTTAAAAATATCAGTTGCTATTCTAATGAATTGAATACATGGAAAAGATCTGAAACTTTTTTCGTCAATAATCACACACTTGCAGTTAAACTGCGAGGAAAATTTGTAGGTGAACGTGGAAGAATTAACTGCTCACTTCAAGAAGATAAAGGTTATTGGAGATGGCTAGGAATACAATTCGTAATAGGTGAAAATTAAACTTATAAATTTAATTCGCTTCTTTGGACCGAATTAGCTAGTCTTACTGGCTCAAAATCTGTTAATCTATTCTGAACGATTATTTGCTGTAAGATTTTAGTATACTCACTTCCTGTTTGTGCATAGTTATCCAATGTTTTTGCTAGTTCTAATCCATTTATTTTTTTATTTTTTGCTCTGAAACTTTTTCTTTTTTCTCTAAACTTAATGTAGCTTTTATGAGTATTTAGATTATTTTGGTAAGCTTTTACAGAAGCTCTCAAAATTGGAAATTTTAAAATTTTATGACTTTTGGATTTATCTTTAAAGAGAGGCTCAATTCCTTTTCCATTCCATGTCCACTGCCCAAATATTGCATTACCTTCCAAAGCAAATCGAGAAGTTCCCCATCCACTTTCTTTTGCTGCTTGAGCTAAAGCTATTGAAGTGGGAATAATATCCATTTTGATATTCAATTCTTCAACGTTTCCTTTTTTCACTTTATATTCTAGAAATTTTTGCCTTAACCATTGTTTCTCTTGGTCTGTTGTCATTTTTTTTGACATAATCTTTTTTAGTTTTATTCTATCGTCTAATATTCTTTCATTTTCAGCTACTATTAAAGGAAGAACAATTTTTATAAAGGTTTCTTTTTTTAGTTTGACACTCTGAATTTCATCCAAATCTTTTGGGAACTGTGTAAAATAAATTGGCTTTACTATTTTTGAATTTCTAACTTTATTTAAATTATAATTTACGTCCTCAAATAAATTTAAAACTGTTGAGGTTTTGAGATTAAGATCAGGTAAGATCAATTCAGTAACTTTTTCTTGTTTTTTTGGAGTAGATTTTTCCTTTATTTTTGGTTCAGTCTTTTTAACTTCCTGTTTTTTCTTTAAGTCTGGTTTTTTTATTTTTTCCTTTATTTTTTCAGGTTCTTTTTCTTTTTTAACTATCTTTTTTTCTTCAATTTTTTCAGTATTGTAAAATGTGGAGATACCGGACGAAACAATTGTAAGGACCCCTGCTACTATAAAAAAAACTAAAACTACTCTACCAGTTTTACCTTGATTAATTTTTTGATCATAAATTGAGTGAAAAACATTTGTAAATACATTTGAAAAGAAATCTAAACAAGTTCTCCCAAAAACTGGAAGTAAATTTAAAAATGCTAAACCTGATTGGCCAAGTGATTGCCATAAATTACTAAAAAATAGGGAAGTATTTTTAGTACCATCCTCTTTAATAGAGGAAATTTTTTTTGAAAATCTATTGGCAGATTTAAAACTATTCTCTCTAAAATTATCTATTTTTTTTAAAGCTCTCGAAGTAGGCTTACTGAAATTTTCTTTAAAAAAATTAGTATTAAATTCTTTGGGTATAATTATTTTATTTTTTCTCAGTATTAACTCTAATTGTCCTGATGTTAAATTTTTTCTTCTACTAATGTAATCTTTTACCTCTTTTACATTGTAAATTTTTGCAAGTTCTAAAAGCTTATCCCTATATGTCTGTTTTTTTTTCATATTAATTAGCTTCTACTGAGTTTACTTCTTTAACATAATGTTTCAAAAGATTTTGAACTCCTTGTTTTAATGTCATTGTTGAGCTCGGACAACCAGAGCAGCTACCCCGTAATTCTACTTTAACTACGCCTTTTTCAAATGATTGAAATTTTATATCGCCTCCATCTCTAGCGACTGCAGGTCTTATTTTTGTATCAAGCACTTCTATAATTTTTTTTACAGTTTCGTCTTCAGAAAGAGCTTCTTGTGTTTTAATTTTTTTTTCTAAAATAGGGTTGTCATTATTTTCAAAGTAATGATTTATATGAGAGATAATCATCGGTTTGAGATCATTCCAGGATACATCTTTTGTTTTTTTAACCGATATAAAGTTTTTAGAAAATAAAACTAATTCAATTCCATTAAAATTTAATAGTTCTTTTATAAAAGGATTTTTAACTTTATCGATATTAGTTTTTTGGAATTCTTCTACTCCAATTGCCGAGATTGTTTTCTCAGAAAGAAACTTTAAAGACTCTGGGTTAGGTGTAGGTTCTACTTGTATCATTAGAATTTTATATTATATCAAACCTACTTTTTCACGTATTATCTTAAGGTTTTCCTCAGCTTTAATACTAGCTTTTTCACTACCTTTTCTTAAAATTTTGAGTAAATATGCCTCATCTTTCATCAGCTTTGTGATTTCTTTGCCAACTGGACAGATCTCACTTATCAAAAGATCAGCAATTTTTGTTTTTAAATATGAGTAATCCTTTCCAGACATTTCATTCAAGACTTTTTCCAGATTATTCATAGATATCTCTGAATATATGTTTAAAAGATTTAATGCTTCTGGTTTTTTTTCTAATAACTTTAATTCAGAAGGAATAGGCTCTGAGTCAGATTTAGCCTTTTTGATTTTTTTAATTATTTCGTCCGGGCTATCTTTTAAGTTAATTCTTGAATAATCAGACTCTTCAGATTTACTCATTTTTTTTGTTCCATCTCTTAAACTCATCACTCTGGAAATATTTTTCTGTATTAAAGGTTCTGGCAATGGAAAAAAGCCTTCACACTTAAAATCATTATTAAATTTTTGAGCAATATCTCTAGATAATTCTAAATGTTGTTTTTGATCAGCTCCGACTGGAACATGGGTTGCCTTATAAAGAAGAATGTCTGCAGCCATTAAATTTGGATAAATATAAAGACCAACACTTACTTTTTCTTTATCAGATCCTGCTTTATCTTTAAATTGAGTCATTCTGTTTAACCATCCAATTCTTGATACACAATTAAATATCCAAGCTAATTCTGAGTGAGCAGAAACTGAAGATTGATTAAAAATTAAACTTTTTTCTGGATCTATACCAGACGCTAAAAAACTTGCTGTTGTTTCAAATATATTATTTTTAAGTTCATTAGGTTTTTGAAAAATTGTAATAGCGTGTAAATCTACTACACAATAAATACATTCAGAATCTTTTTGTAACGTTACAAAATTTTTTAACGCACCAAGGTAATTACCTAAATGTAGGTTTCCACTAGGTTGGACTCCCGAAAATACTATTTTTTTTTTACTCATTTTAACTAATTTTAAAATTTTTAGTTTTTAATAATCCAGTAAAATAGCACGATATCAAATAAAAAACTGCAACAAAACTAACTATCAACAATAAATAAACTGATTTATATTTATGTTCATAGGCTAAATTGTAAGAACTATATTCTAAAAAAAATACCAAAATAGATGACATTAAAATAGTATTTAAAACAACTTTAAATACATTTTTGTAAAGATTTGACTCTATATTTAATAAATTTTTCTTATTTAAAAAATAAATATAAGTTATAACACCTATCCAAGTTGAAATTGAAGTTGCTATAGGAATTATTATAAAACCAAATTTTTTAAATAAAGAAATACTTAAACAAACATTTAAAAATACAATAAATGCTGAAATATAAAATGGAGTTTTTGTATTATCTCTCGCAAAGTAAAAATTAGAAAGAATTTTTATCATAGCGAACGCTGGTACTCCATAACCAAAATATTTTAAGGCAAGAGAAGTCATTTCCACATCTAATTTTGTAAAAGATCCGTAACCAAATAGCGCACTCACAATTTCTTCTGATGCCAATATTAAACCTAAACTCGCTGGTATTGAAAGCAAAAGAGATAATTCAATTGATCTATTTTGAATTGAAAAAATTTTTTTTATATTTTTTTGTTTAAATGCTTCCGATAAAATAGGTAATGAAACTGTACCCACTGCTATTCCAGCAAGTGCTAAATTAATCTGATAAATTCGATCTGCATAATACAAATATGAAACTGCGCCTGCTTGAAAAGAAGCTATGATAGTGCCGACTAAAATATTTATTTGAGTAACTCCTGATGAAAGAATACTTGGAAACAATTTTTTAAAGAAAAATCTTACCTTTTTATTTATTTTTGTTTTTAATTGAAAAGAAGGTTTATAATACTTTTTTGTAAAATAAATTAAAAAGATCATTTGGATTATTCCTGAAAGTGTCACTGCATAAGATAATTGACTTGCAGTTTTTAAATCATAAAAATAAGAAAAAATTAAACTTAATATTAAAATTACGTTTAATATAATGGGTGCTGCAGCAGCAGCGGCAAACTTATTATTAGAGTTTAAAATTCCAGAAAAAAAAGATGAAAGACTAACAAATAACAAAAATGGAAAAGTTATTCTTGTAAATTCAACAGCTAAATTGAATTTTTGTGAACTTTCAGTAAAACCTGGGGCAATTAAAAATACAAAGTAAGGTGTAAATATTTCTACGAGTAATACTAAAAATAAAAGAATTACAATTAATAAAGATAACACTTCATCGGCAAATTTTTTACCTTTTTCTTTGCTTGCAATTCTTTCTCCAGTATAACTTGGTATAAATGCAGCATTGAAAGTTCCCTCCGCAAACAATCTTCGAAAAGTGTTAGGTAGTCTAAAAGCAACGAAAAACGCATCAGCAAAAACTGATGCTCCTAAAAATATTGCAATTAATATATCTCTAAGATAGCCTAGAACTCTACTTATTAAAGTAAAAAAACTAAAAACATATGTAGATGATAATAAGTTCATAAAAATTCTAAATTAAGCCACAAATAATAAATAAAAAATGCAATTAAATATTTATATTATAAGTTTGTAATTTAAATGACTAAAAAATCAAAAATTGATCATTATTCTGATAAAGAAGCACTTGACTTTCATATAAAAGGAAAGTCTGGCAAAATTGAGATAAATTCTTCAAAACCTCTTACTACTAAAAGAGACTTATCTTTAGCTTATTCACCAGGAGTTGCGGCGCCAGTCAAAGAAATATCAAAGAATCCTGAGCTCGCATATGACTACACCAGTAAAGGTAACCTAGTTGCAGTAATTAGTAATGGATCAGCAATTTTAGGTTTAGGTAATCTTGGATCACTAGCGTCTAAACCTGTTATGGAAGGAAAGTCCGTTTTATTTAAGAGATTTGCTGACATAGACTCTATTGATATAGAGGTGGATAGTAACGATACTAATTCTATAATTGAGACAATTAAAAATATTGGGGGAACTTTCGGAGGTATCAATCTAGAAGATATTGCTGCCCCAGATTGTTTTGTTATTGAACAAAAACTTAAAGAAGTTTTAGACATTCCTATATTTCATGATGATCAACATGGTACAGCAATTATAACTTTAGCGGCCTTAATAAACGCTTTAGATATATCGAAAAAAAAAATTAAAGATGTTAAAATTGTTATTAACGGCGCAGGTGCATCTGCTCAAGCATGCACAAATCTTTTTAAAAGTTCAGGTGTACAAACCAAAAATATAATTATGTGTGATAGCAAAGGAATAATTTATAAAGGTCGAAAAAATATTGATCAATTTAAATCAGCTTTTGCTGCTGAAACTAAATTAAGAACACTTGAAGAAGCTTTAAAAGGTGCAGATGTATTTTTAGGTTTATCCGCTAAAGATGTTGTGACAAAGGATATGGTAAAATCAATGGCTAAAAACCCAATTATATTTGCTTGTGCAAATCCAGACCCAGAAATTAAACCTGAATTAATAAGTGAAGTCAGATCAGATGCTATTGTAGCGACTGGTAGATCTGATTATCCTAACCAAGTAAATGACTTAATTGGTTTTCCTTATATTTTTAGAGGAGCATTAGATGTTAGAGCCAAGGAAATAAATGAAGATATGAAAGTTGCAGCAGCAAAAGCTATTGCAAAGTTAGCTAGAGAAGACGTTCCTGACGAAGTTGTATCTGCTTATGGTGGCGATAGACCAAAATACGGGAAAGATTACATCATACCATCAACTTTTGATCCAAGATTGATAAGCGTGATACCTTCAGCTGTAGCAGAGGCAGCTATGAAAAGCGGTGTAGCAAGAAAAAAAATTACTGATTTGGATGTTTATAAAGATCAGCTAACAAATCGTTTGGATCCATCGATGTCTTTAATGCAAGGCATAAATGCTAAAGTAAGAAAAAATCCAAAAAGAGTTATTTTCGCTGAAGGTGAAGACAAGAATATGCTTAAAGCTGCTATTGAGTTTGGAAAAAATAAACTTGGGAAACCTATCCTTATAGGGACAGAAAAAAGAATAAAAGAACAATTAAAATCAATTGGATTAGATGAAAATCACGATATAGAAATAATAAATTCGACAGATAAAACAAAAAGAGAAAAATACGTTAAACATTTATATAAAAGATTACAAAGAGAAGGGCAATTAGAGCGTGATGTGGACAGATTAGTGAGAAATGATCGTATCGCTTGGGGAGCATCAATGATCGCATGTAAAGACGCCGATGCCATGGTTACTGGAAACATTAGACATTATGCAGCTTCAATAGAAAAACTAAAAAAAGTTGTAGATCCTAGACCTGGAGAAGAAATTTTTGGTATGACAATGATAAATTCAAAAGGAAAAACTATTCTGGTAGCTGATACAAATGTAAAAGATTTTCCATCGGCAGAGAGATTGGTAAATGTTTCTAAGTCATGTGTACGTGTCGCTAGATTATTCGGTTTTGATCCTAAAGTTGCGTTTCTTTCACACTCAACATTTGGAAATCCAGTTTCAAAAAATACAAAACATGTTAGAGACGCTATAGAATTATTAAAAAAAGAAAAAGTAGATTTTGATTTCGATGGAGAGATGCAGCCAGATGTTGCTCTTAATCCAATTTACAGAGAAACGTATCCATTTTCAAAAATTGTTGGAAATGCTAATATCTTGATAATGCCTGCGCTACATAGTGCAGCAATTTCTACAAAATTAATGAAAGTTTATGGAGATGCGAAATTAATAGGTCCATTACTAATTGGACTTGGATTGCCAATAGAAGTAGCTCCGTTGAGATCAAGCACCTCAGATATTTTAAATCTAGCCTCAATCGCTGCATATTCTTCGCATGTAATTGACTATTAAATTAAAGTTTATTTCTACTTAGCTCAGAGACTAAATATATAGAAGGTATAACTTTTTCAACATCGTATATTTTGTTAGCCTCGTTTATTACTTCTTTTTTTTCATCTGCATCCATAGCTATTCCAAAGATATAAATATTTTTATTAATAGTTTCTAAAGTATAGTTTCTTGATTTGGTCTTTTTGTTGAAAATTAAAGCAGATCTCAATTGACTTGTAATTAAAATATCTTTTGCAGTGCTCTTAAAATTGGTTTGTCCTTTAATAACTATGGCATTTTTTACAGACCTTACACCTTTTGTTTCCCAAGCCATTTTTGTAATTTTTATTTTTTCTTCTGGCTCATCAACTTTTCCAGATAAGAATATCATTCCATCGATTACTTCAGATTGTATTGAGAGAAAATATTTTTTATCTGTTAATGCCAATCTGGCTGACAAGTTTTTTTGCATAATTGTATCATCGATTTGCATTCCAATAGTTCTTGGATCAAAAGTAATGTCAACGCCAGTGCCAAATTTTCCTACCGATGTACAGGAAGTTAAAAAAATTATAATTAAGAAACTAGCTATTTTTTTCATTCTTTTTTAAGTCTAAGCATATTTTGTAAATTTTTTTCCTGTTAACTCCCTCTGACTCAAATAATAACTCAACAACATCTTTAAGGCTATATTTTTTTAAAAATATTTTGGCTTTTTTTTTAATCTTATTTTCATCTAAAAAATCGCTTTTGATATTTTTTTCTGAAATTACAACAGTCAATTCGCCTTTTATTGGGGATTTAAATATTCCAATGTCATCTATATTGTTTCTGTAAAAATATTCATGTAATTTTGTCATTTCTTTAGCAATTAAAATTTTTCTTCCAGAGAAAAATTTTTTAAAATTTTTAATGTAAAAATTAATTTTAATTGATGGCACAAAAAAAATTTGAGAAAAGCTTAATTTACTTAAATACGATAAATTCTTTTCTAACTCATTTTCGGTTTTTGGCAAAAATCCGAAGAAAAGAAATTGGTCTTTAAAACCAGAAACACTAATTGAAGTAGTAATAGAGGAGGCTCCAGGAATCGGTATAATGTTAATATTTTCTTGAATACATGTTTGAATTAATAGTCGACCAGGGTCTGATAACAAAGGTGTTCCTGCGTCTGATATTAAAGACAAAATTTTGCCTTCATTTATATATTCTATAATTTCATTAAGTTTCTTTTTTTCATTAAACTTGTGATATGAAATTAATTTTTTTTTAATATTTAAATGATTAAGAAGCTTTAAAGAATGTCTGGTATCTTCACAAAGAATAATGTCCGAACTTTTTAATATATCTATGCTTCTTAAAGTTATATCATCAAGGTTTCCAATAGGAGTTGAAACAATATATAAAGCTTTTATAGGTAAATTCATTTTATGAAAAAAAAAATTTTTATTATATTAACTTATATATTAGTTTTTTTTAATTCTAATCTTTTAAGTAATGAAAATGATAATATTTTAAAGGTTGGATTACTTGCTCCATTAAGTGGAGAATATAAACAACTTGGTGAGTCTATATTATATTCATTACAACTTGCGTTAGATGAAATTAATGATAAAAAAGTTCACATCATTCCAAGAGACTCGGGTTACTCTGATAAAGAAAAATTACTAAGTGCGGTTCAAGAAATAAGATCGTTAGGAGCAAATGTAGTTATTGGTCCAATCAATCATAAAGATTTTAGCTACGTAAAAAAATTTAATGACATGGTATTTATTTCTCCATCTAATATAGATCCTGAGTTTCAAAGTAATATAATTAGTATTGGTATAAGTCTTGAGTCTCAAATGTTAGCTTTAACAAAATTAATTGAAAAGAAAAAGAAGAAGAAGACTTTAATATTGGTACCTAAGAATAAATATACAGATTTAATTGAAAGAGAATTGAAAAAAATAGAATTAAAAAATTTTAAGACTTACAAGTATAATCCTGATCCAAAAATTTTGACTGGAGAAATAGAAATTTTAACTAACTATGCTCAAAGAAAGAAAAATTTGGAATTGAGAAAAAAAATGTTTGAAGATAAAGATGATGAACAATCAAAACGTCAATTAAAAAAATTAGAACAAAAATATACTATTGGAGATGTGAATTTCGACTCTGTAATAGTAATTGATTTTGGAGATAGTCTTAAAAGTGTTTTAGCTTCATTAATATTTACTGACGTAAATCAAGATAAAGTTTTATTTGCAACAGTTAACCAATGGTTTGATGAAAGCATTTTTTACGAAAATACAATTAAAAATTTATACTACCCTTCTGTAAATTATAAACAGTTTAGCAAATATAAAGAAAATTATTTTAAAACATTTAAAAACTTTCCGAGTGAAATAACAATTTTAACTTATGATGCAATTGGCTTAATTTATTATTTTTGGAAAAAAAATGGAAAAATCAACTCCGTTAATGATTTCACTTTTAAAGGAAAAATAAAAGGTAAAATTGGAAAATTTAGCTTTAATAATAAAAAAATTATTCAAGATTTAAATATTTACAAAGTAGAAAATAATAAGTTTATAAAATTTTAACTTTTTTCTTCATTTTTTTAAAAGCAATATATCTATGATCCATTTTCATTTTTTTCAATTTTTTCATCTGCCCAAAGGTAAGTTTTTTTGAAGATGGAATGAAAATTGGATCATAACCAAATCCATTTTTTCCTAAAATTTTATAAGAAATAAGTCCTTTAATCTTGCCTACGACTGTTATTATTTTTCCTTCTGGATGCTTAAAAGATAAACTACATACAAAAGTAGCTGATCTGTTCTTTGAATTTTTCATCCTTTTTAAAATTTTTTTCATTGCCTTAAAAAAACCACCCTGTTTTTCTGCAAATCTTGCAGAATAAACTCCAGGCTTTTGGCCAAGTGCAAATATACAAAGTCCAGAGTCATCTGAAATAATTGGTAGATTCGTAAATTTAGAAAAATATTTTACTTTAAGAATAGAGTTGTCAGAGAATGTTTTGCCTGTTTCTTTAGGGCTTTTTATTTTCATATCTATTGGAGAAATTTTGATGATTTTTTTGGACATCAAAAAGCTTATTTCCTTAAATTTTCCTTTGTTATGGGTTCCAATCAAAATTTTTTTCATTATTGCCTAGTATTTTAGATTTTTAACACTATATAGCAATTATCATGACTGGAGATAAACAAAAAAAAGACGATAAACCAATAAATAATAAAGATATATCTGATAGTTCAAAAAACGACAACAAGCACGAACAGCCGTTAAAAGACAAGCTTGCTGAGTGTGAAGATAAATTGTTGAGATCACTTGCAGAAATAGAAAATCAAAGAAGAAGGTTTGAAAAAGAAATTAAAGACGCGTTTGAATTTGGATCATTCAACTTTGCAAAAGAAAACTTAGCCATTTTAGACAATTTGCAAAGAGCAAAGTCTGCTATAAAAAATGACGCTATTCTCAAAAATAATAAAGATTTAGATAAGTTTCTTGAAAATATTAACATTATAGAAAAAGATCTAGTCTCTATATTCGAAAGAAATAGGATTAAAAAAATTAACACCGAAAATAGTAAATTTGACCCTAATCTTCATCAAGCAATGTCAGAAGTGGAAGATGAAAAAAAGGATACAGGTACTATAGTTCAAGAGATTCAACCTGGCTATATGCTAGGAGAGAGATTGCTAAGACCAGCTTTAGTAGCAGTCGCGAAGAAAAAAGATGAAAAAAAGCCCAAAAAAGAAGAAAAAAAAGGAGATTAAAAACCTTGTAGAGAGAAAAAAAACACCCATATACACTATAAATAAAAAGGAATTAAAATTATGAGTAAAGTAATAGGAATAGATTTAGGAACAACAAATTCATGCGTAGCAATCATGGATGGGAAACAGGCGAAAGTTTTAGAAAATGCTGAAGGCACAAGAACCACACCATCGGTGGTAGCTTTTTTAGAAAAAGATGAAAAACTTGTAGGTCAACCAGCAAAAAGACAAGCTGTTACGAACGCCGGTGATACAATATTTGCTGCAAAAAGACTGATTGGTAGAAAATTTGATGGTCCGTCAGTTCAAAAAGATATTTCTAAAGTACCTTATAAAATTATAAAGTCTGAAAACGGAGACGCATGGGTTGAAGGAAAAGGTAAAAAATACTCTCCAGCACAAATTTCTGCATTTGTATTACAAAAAATGAAGGAGACAGCTGAAAAATATTTAGGTCAAGCTGTGACAAAGGCTGTTATCACTGTCCCTGCATATTTTAATGACTCTCAAAGACAAGCAACAAAGGACGCCGGTAAAATCGCAGGTTTAGAGGTTTTAAGAATTATTAATGAACCAACAGCTGCATCTTTAGCATATGGTTTAGATAAAAAAGGTGGAAAAAAAATTGCTGTTTATGACTTAGGTGGAGGAACTTTTGATATTTCAATTTTAGAGATTGGAGACGGTGTATTTGAAGTTAAGTCTACTAATGGCGATACATTTTTAGGTGGTGAAGATTTCGATGATGCAATAGTTGAGTATTTAGCATCTGAGTTTAAAAAAGATAACGGTATAGATTTAAAGACAGACAAACTAGCGCTTCAAAGATTGAAAGAAGCTGCTGAGAAAGCGAAAATAGAACTTTCCTCAGCCGCTCAAACAGAAATAAATCTTCCATTTATTACAGCAGATAAATCTGGGCCAAAACATTTAAATCTAAAATTTACAAGAGCTAAGTTGGAAGCTCTTGTTCAGTCACTTGTGGATAGAACATTAGAACCATGTAAAATAGCCTTAAAAGACTCTGGTTTTTCTGCAGCAGAAATAAACGAAGTAGTTCTAGTTGGTGGGATGACAAGAATGCCTAAGATTATAGAAACAGTTAAAAATTTTTTTGGTAAGGAACCTAATAAAAGTGTTAATCCTGATGAAGTTGTAGCTATGGGTGCTGCCATCCAGGGTGGGGTCCTTCAAGGAGATGTAAAAGATGTTTTGCTGTTGGACGTAACTCCGCTTTCTTTAGGAATAGAAACACTTGGTGGTGTCTCTACAAAATTAATAGAAAAAAATACAACAATTCCTACGAAAAAAAGCCAAGTTTTTTCAACTGCTGAAGATAATCAGCCAGCAGTTTCTATAAGAGTTCTACAAGGCGAAAGAGAAATGGCTGCAGATAATAAAATTTTAGGAAATTTTGAATTGGTTGGAATAGCTCCAGCTCCAAGAGGCACACCTCAAATCGAAGTTACTTTTGATATAGACGCAAATGGAATAGTGAATGTTTCTGCTAAGGATAAAGGGACCGGCAAGGAGCAGAAGATTCAAATTCAAGCCTCTGGGGGACTTTCAGAAGAAGAGATAAAAAATATGGTGAAAGATGCTGAAGCAAACAAAGAGGCTGATAAGAAAAAAAGAGAAACTGTCGACGCTAGAAATCAAGCAGATAGTTTAGTTTTTTCTACTGAAAAAAGTTTAAAAGAACATGGTGATAAAGTTTCTGCAGAAGAAAAAAAAGCTATAGAAAATGGCATAGCTGAATTAAAAAAATCTTTGGAGGGCACTGATACTGAAGAAATCAAGAAAAAAACACAAAGTCTAATTCAGGCATCTATGAAATTAGGTGAAGCAGTATATAAAAGTCAACAAAAACCTGAAGCTAAAGATAGTAACAAAGATAATAATAAGCCAGATGAAAAAGACAATGTTGTAGATGCAGATTTTGAAGACGTAAAAGAAAAGAAAGAAGAAGATAAAGAAAAAAGCGCCTAAGAAAATTGTAAAGGAGACGTCCTGTGGCAAAAAGAGATTATTATGATGTCTTAGGTGTAAACAAATCGGCATCTAAAGATGAAATAAAAAAAGCCTATAGAAAGTTAGCTCTCAAATACCATCCGGATAAAACCAAAGGCGATAAAACTTCAGAAGAAAAGTTTAAAGAGGCAAGTGAAGCTTATCACGTACTTTCCGACGAAAAAAGAAAAAATAATTATGATCAATTTGGTCATGCAGCTTTTGAAGGTGCCGGGGGCGGTCAAGGCTTTGGTGGTTTCGATACTTCATCTTTCTCAGATATTTTTGAAGATTTTTTTGGTGAATTTGGTGGTGGAGGTTCATCAAGAAGAACAAGCAATAGAGGTAACGATTTAAGATATGATGTTAATATTTCATTAGAAGAGGCCTTCAAAGGATTAGAAAAAAATATCAAATATACAACATATAAAAAATGTTCTTCCTGCACTGGGAGTGGGGCAGCCAAAGGATCTAAACCTGTTAAATGTAATTATTGTTCTGGAAGAGGTAAGGTCAGAACTAA
>MDTA01116913.1_pt1 | contig 14296 bp, 17 predicted proteins | sample 811151 | NCBI WGS metagenome assembly MDTA01 (sample SAMN05326648, study PRJNA326480) | marine metagenome | isolation source: seawater | place: Indian Ocean: South | collected 2010 | reverse complement strand
GGTTTGTAAATTTTACTGATTTTCTTGACTGAAATAGTATAAAAATTATTCGTACTACTAATTTTCTTTACTTTCGAAAAAGAATGTAACTTTTTTTTTAGAAATGAAATAATTTTTTCTGACATAACAACGTTCGAGCAACCAAGTAAATAATAATCATTTTTAATTTTTTTTTTTTAAAATTTTCAAAATAATTTCTGATAATTCTGATGCATGAATAAAATTATTAAATTTTGTATTATTAAATAGTATTGGTGCGTTACTTTTTAATTTTTTTACTATTTCATTTATCCATCCATGTGTTCCAATTCCTAAAATTGATGGGCATCGAAGTATAGTTACATTGTTTAAGTTTTCAAAAATTTTCTCAGCTAGATATTTAGTTTGACCGTATACAATGGGATTTATTTTGTCAGTTTCTTCACTTAAAATTTTGCTTTTAATTTCTCCATAAATATCTCTTGATGAAATATAAAAAAAAGCTTTCGGTCTTATCTTTTTTATAAACTTATATAAATTTAATGAAGCAATTATGTTTGACTCTATGTAGCTTATTGAATTTAGGCCCATCCATGCACTACCTGCGGCATGTATTACAACATCAATTTTTTTCTTGAGACTAATTCTTGGTTTCAATAAATCATGTTTTTTAAAAAAAAAATTCTTATGGTAAATCCTCGGTGATGTTCTTGAAATTCCAATTACAAAATGTTTTTTTTTTAAAAGACCATTAATAATATATTTTCCTACATAACTACTAGATCCTGTGACTAAAAAATTCATTTAAATTTAATACTAATTTTTTTTTGATTGCTGCCACTTCGGGTAAACGCTATCCCATTTTCCTAAATATGGACCTGGTTTACTCTCATGGAAAATTACATATTTTGAAATAATCCTAGAAGAATGAAATGTATTTTTATCAATTCTAAAAACTATATTCTTTTTAGTATTCATAAATACATTCTCTAATATTTTACCTTTATTATTAAACGTAAAAATTCTTTGACTGCCTTCTATCATGTGGCACGTCTCTTCTTTTTTAAGATGCTTATGAGGTGGGCAGAAGGTATTTCTCCAATGAAAAATAATCATATTATGAAATTTACGAGATGGTTTTGTATGTAAACAAACTCTTAAATTAATTTTTTTTTTAAATGCAATTTTTTTAATATCTTCGATCAATCTTGAATTGATTAAAGCCTTTTTGTTTTTCTTTAAAAAAAATGAGAGCGATTTACTTTTTCCGTCCTCAATGAAATTGTCTTTTAGATAGCTCATTTTATTTTTGTTGAATTAATTAGAAAGTTAATTTTTTCTTTTGTATCGTATTTATTTTTCCAGCTTGGGTACTCAATATCTTTATCAGACAAAAAAGGACCTGTGATTGTCTCGTGATAGACCATAAATTCACTTGTTGGTACTGGCAAATGCCAAGTGTGACTTGATAGTCTATAATAAAAAGAGTACTCGTTGGATTTTTCTTTTAAAGTAATAGCATCTTTAGTATTGCCTTCATCATCAAAAAAATAAACATTCATTGAGCCTTCAATAACATGGTATGACTCGCTTCGTCCCTTGGGATGTCTATGAGGTGTAATAATTGTATCTTTATGAAAAACTATAATCATTTCTTGAGTTAAATGATCATTGCTTTTATGAATACAATATCTATATCTTTTATTATCTGACTTAAAAGCCATGTGTTTTAAGTCCTCAATTAATTCTTTTGAAATTACAAATATATCTTTTTTGTTTTGATCCGCGTTTTTAAGCATATTAATCTAACTTGTAACAATAGAACATTCTACAGAATATCTTATTAATTTTTTATTTTTATTAATCGGGGCAAAATGCACCACATCATCTCTGAATAAAATCGCTTCGTCATTAAAATTTTTAATTAGTCCAGAGAATTTTTTATTTTTTAAACTTTCACTATTGATTTTAGGTTTTATTGCTCCGTTTTTTTTAAAAAATTTACTCTTTATATTATCATCTAAATGACTTTTTTTATAAAATTTAAGTGAATTTTGTTTATTACAGCCAAATATTGGGATCCACATTCTATAAATATTATTAATTTTAAATGGCGCAAGTGGCTTTTCATTTGCTTTTAATAGATTCCAAAAATCAACATCTCGATGCAATTTTCCTACATCTGATTTTGAGTGAGGCCTAACACATCTAAAATAAATACAAAATTGTTTTTTTGATAGATATTTATTTTTTTTAAGATCTTTTTTAGTAGGAAAATGTAGGGATAACCTTTTATTCTCAAGATGCTTTGATAAATTTTTTTTTATCCATTTATTAATTTTTTTACCCAGATCTAAAGAAAGATATCTATAGGAAACATGCCCAAACATTGAAATAAACTCTTTCTGGGAAATATTTTTTAATAAATTTGAAATTTCTATAACATCATTAATTTGTTTATTGTTATTTTTAAAATTAATTTTTTTATTTAAAATTTGAATTATATCGCTCATAATCCTTTTTTTTAAAATTTTTGGAAATTTTATTTTTTTGCATCCATTTAACTCTAAATTGCTCATATTATTTTATCTAAAAAATCTACTTTTTCTTCTATAGTTTTCTTTGCTTTTCTGAAAAGATTAATATCATTAAACTCATCATACTTGGATCTCAAATTATTCAATCGTGCTCTGGGTTCATTATAGAAAATATCTGAGAATAAAACTTCCTTGTATCTCATTTGATCTCCTTTTTTACTCATTTGAATAACGGCTTTAGCTAAATTATTTCTTGAAATTATTTCTGGAGAACACAAATGCAAAATATTTTTATCAAGTTTAAATAATACTTTTGATATCAATCTTGTCAAATCATCTACGTGAGTAATTGTGAAAGTATTATCAGTTGCCATTTTAGCTCCGACATTTAATAAAGTTTTGTAGGTTAAAGTTATTACACATCTATTTTTTAAATTAATGCCAACATTCCAGCCGGTTCTAAGAATATGGTAGTTTTCACACTTATCTTGTAGATATTTTTCAACTAAGAATTTTGTTTCACCATAATAGTTAAGAGGATTTGGTTTTGTATTTTCTAAATTAAATTCACTTGAACCATCGAAAATTTCGACCGAGGACATAAAGAATATTTTTGCACCAATGTCAGAAATTTGATTTATTAAATTAATTGTTGATCGTACATTTAAGTTGAAGGTCTGATCTTTGTTTTCTGCAATCCAACTTGGATTGCTATAAGCTGATAATATTACGAATATATCTTTGCTATTGAATTTTTCAGAAATTTGACTCAATTTATCTTTGGTAAAATCAAATCTAACAGCCTTAGGAACAGGATTTTTTGCGTAAGTGGATATAACTTTACAACCATCTTTCAAAAGAATGTTGTTTAAGCTGCCTCCAATTAAACCGGAGCCTCCGATGATAATTATCCTTGAGTCAGATTTATTATACATTTTCCTAAAACTTTTTGTTTTCTCATGTCAGAAAAAACATCGTTAATATCATTTAAATTTACCTCATTTGTCATAAGAGGCTTAATGTTAAATTTTTTATTTTTCATAATTTTTAGATAATCAACAATATCCTTATCTGGTGAAAAGTTACCCCCCTTACATCCAATTAAGTTTTTTCCAAGATTGATATCCAGTGTATAAAATTTTGCTTTTTTATTAAACGGTGGAACACCAATTAAAATTTCATTGCCCTTTTGATTAAGGCACTCAAAACCTCTTGATATTACATCTATATTTCCTGTGCATTCAAAAAACTGATCAATTTTATTTGGATACTTATTTTTTATCAAATCTAAATAATTTGAATTTTTTGCATTTATAGAGAGATTGGCGCCAAATTTTTTTGCTAAATTTAATTTTTTACTATCAATATCTATTGCTACAATATTTTTTGCACCTAAATATTTTAATGTTTTTATTATAGTTAGTCCGATAGCACCGCAGCCAGAAACTGCTGAAATTTGGCCCTTCTTAAAATTAGCTAACTTTTTAATTGCACCTATGGCAGTGCTTGTGGTGCATCCTAATAAAAGAATTTCTTTTTTTACTTTTAAGTTATCATTGATTTTTGTAATTCTGTTTTCTGAAATTATAGAATATTCACTAAAAGTTGTGATTGGACCAGAATTAATCGTTTTATTTTTAAATTTAAATTTAGCCCCTTTAGATGAAATTCCAGACCCGGGCATCCAATGCAATAAAACATTATCATCTCTTTTTACTTTTTTAACGCCAGGGCCAGTTTCTATTACAATTCCTACTGCTTCATGCCCAAGTAAATGAGGAAGATACTTATCTGCACCTTTAATTCCATCAATTTCGCCTAGTTGTGATCCGCAAACACCTGAATAAAAAATTTTTATTAACACCTGTCCATAAAGTAGTCTTTCAGGAAAAGTTATTCTTTTGATCTGAAGAGGTTTACGTTGTGCAAATAGAATTGCAGCTTTTGTAGATTTTATTTTACTGATCATTCAAAATAGATAAAGGAGTAATCTCCTTTGTAAGATGTTTCTTTAAACCACCATCTCCATTCCTCTGGTGTAAAAAAACATTCGCAAGTAACTTGCCAATATAAAAGGTTTACCTTCTCGAATTCATTCCTATATGACTCAACACATATATATTTATTATCTTTGCCGACTCTTTCGATTTCCTCTAGTGATAATTTTAAGTCGTAACAATGTAAATTATGAAGAGTATTTAATGAAAATACGTAATCAAAGTAATTATTCTTAAATGGCAGATTATTAGCATGACCCTGGATTAAATTTTTTTTGATCTCTGTCTTTGCATTATTAATCGCATAATTGGATATATCGATACCTTTTATTTCAGAATTAGGTAATAGTTTTTGAAATTCAAATAATAAGAAACCTTTTCCGCATCCAACATCTAATATTTTATCGCCATCTTTTAAATTGTAATGATTGATCATTTTTTTGGCTATAGGTTCCCATCTTCCATCATAATGATAGCCACCATAATTTATGTCTCTAGATCCGTCCCAATAATCAAAACCCCATTTTTTTGCTTTAACAGCTGCTTCCGCTTTATTAATTTTATTAACTCTTTCGAGATAGTTTCTTTTTGTTTTCTTGTGGTGATCTGTAATAAAATCTATTTCCATTTTTTAGCTAATTTTTAATTTCTTCATCCAACTTACAGTAAAAAATTTTTTACTATTTTTTAATCTTTTACTTATATATGCACTTTTTACTTCTTCTATTGCATCTTGAACGCTAAACATAGGTTTAAAACCAGTTAGAATTAGTTTGTCCGAATTTTGTCTATATGACCTTGGATCATTAAAGTTCTTTTTCAACTCAATTTTACAATTGATTTTATTTTTAACAAATTTTGCAATCTTTAAAATTTTTAGATTTTCAAATCCAGCATTATAAAATCCGGTTTTAAGATTTTTTTTTATAAAATGTTGGTATACCCTTGACAGATCTTTAATATGAATATTTGGTCTAATCTGCTGCCCACCAAAAACTGTTATTTTTTTATTTTTTAAAGCTTGAAATACAAACATGTTTACACTTACATCAAATCTCATTCGTTTTGATAAACCACACACAGTAGCAGGTCTAATTGAATAAATTTTAATATCATTTTCAAAACTTTTTAAAACTCTCTCAGCTATCATTTTAGTTTTGTTGTAAGTAGATATAGGTAAGAGATTTAAATCTTCTGTTACTTTTTTCTCTTTTTTAATTCCATAAACGCTTCCAGAACTTGCAAAAATGAACTTTTTAACTTTATTTCTCACAGAATGTTCCAATATTCTCTTTGTTGCTAAAACATTGACTTCCCAAGACAGTTGCGGATTAAGTTCAACGCTTGGATCATTAGCAATATTGGCTAAATGGACAACTACATCAATATTTTTAAAAATTTTAGGATTACAATATCTTATATCACCTTTAATTATTTTCAGATTTTTATTTTTTTTTAGGTTTTTACCAAACCATTGTGTATCTATAATTGTAACTCTGAAACCCTGTTTAATTAAATCCTCAGTTAGAACAGATCCTGTATATCCACAACCTCCGGTTATCAAAATTTTTTTCATACTTTATGAATATAATAAGTTTTTTGTTTTTTTAAGATTTTTATATTTTTTTTTATCCACTCTGAAGTTCGTTCTAGTCCATGCTCTAAAGTAGTTTTAGGTTTCCAGCCTAGTTCTCTTCTGATTTTAGTAGAGTCTAAAATATAAAATTTGTCTTTTCCAACTCTATCTTTTGAGGAAGAAACTAAATTTTTATATTTAAAATGATTTAATTTACATAACAGATTGACTAGTGATTTTATTGAAATAATTTTATTTGTTGAAATATGATAGGTCTCCCCTAATTTTCCTTTAACACATATTTTTAAAGTAGCCTCTGAAGCATCCTTTACATATATAAATGACCTTTTAGAGTTGCCACCGCCATGAAGAAATATTTTTTTTCTTTGAATACCTGATATTATTGTTTTTGGAACAATTCTATATAATTGTTGACCCGGACCATATATATTAGCAGTTCTTGTAAAGATTATTGGAAATTTAAAATTATCATAACTTTTTTTTAAATGTGTATCTGTAGCAGCTCTTGATATTGCATAAGGCGTTGAAGGTTTGAAATTAAAATTCTCTTTTATTTTTTTTGAAGTACTCCCATAAACTTCAGGGGTCGTAACGTGTATTATTTTTTTTATAAATTTAAGTTTTTCTAAGCTCTTATAAAATGAAATTTGTCCTAAAATATTTGTTTTATACCAATCATTAGGGGAGTCCCAACTTTGAGATACCATTCCCTGGGCTATGTAGTTGACTATATAATTTGGTCTAAATGATTTTAAAATTCTTAACATTTTATTTGGAGCTTTATTTATATCGACTTTATAAAATTTAAAATTATTTAAATTTTTTGACGATTTATAACTTAGAAACACATTGTTAATTTCGGGAGATCTACTAACTCCAATAACTTTATAATTTTTTTTTAAAATAAAATTGATAAAATTAGATCCTGAAAAAGAATTACTTCCTAGAACAAGAAACTTTAAATTTTTCATTTTAATTTTTATTTTAAAAAGTTTTCAATAGATTTGAGTATTGATATCTTGTCGATGACTTGTTGATTTGCAAAATTTTCTACAGATTTACCTGCCGCAAGAGATGCTATTAATAGTGATAAATTTTTTGACATTTTAGTTTTAAGACATAGAGATATAATTCCTAACATTGTGTCACCTGCACCGATTTTATCAACTTTATTTTTTGCATAAGCTGGGGAATAATAAAATTTTTTATTTTTCTTATTATATAAAATTGCTCCCGAGTCTCCCCTGGTAACTATTAAATCGTTTATAGAATTTAAATTAGATAATTTTTTCATTAAAATTTCAGTCTTGGAATTCTTATCTCTTAAATTTTGTTGAAGTTCAGTGGCATTTATTACGACATTGTTTATCCTTCTGTAGTTTTTAAAGCTATGATAGCCAACATTGGCTGAATTAATTTGTGCGTTTAATGCTAAGTATTTCGATTTTTTACAAATAATTTGAGCACTTTTTTTAGATATAAGACCATGTCCATAATCTGAAACTATAACGCAATCAAATTTAGGCAATAATTTTTGTAATTTATTATGAAATTTTTTTTCATTAGGTTTGTTAAGTAAATCATCATTTAAACTATATACCCCGAGAACTTTATTATTATTTACTTTGTCTAAAAATCTTCTTTTAATAATGGTTGGCGAATTTTTCTTTTTTAGAAAATCTAATTTAACGTTTTTTGGTAAATCTTTTTGTATAAGTTTCTTGAATTCCTCTTTTTCGCCAATCATTGATAATAAAGTTATATTTTTTGAAATATTACTCAAATTTTTAGCAATAGCGGCGGCGCCACCAAGGTAATTTTCGGTATATACATCTTTTAAAACTAAGACTGACTCCTTGCCAGATTTACCCAAAGCTTCGCAAAAAACATACTGGTCTATGATGGTTTCGCCTATTATTAAAACTTTTAAATTTTTCAATGACTCGATAAGCGATTTTATATCTGAAAAAGAATATTTCTTTTTAATATTTTTTATAATTACCTGATGAGTTTTACTTAAACTTGATGTCATATTTAAAATATTACTTGAACTAAATACTTCTCCACCTGTAAAAATTATTTGGCCATTAATAGATTTAATAGCTTTTAACTCATTTTTGATTTCTTTTGTGAGATCATTTTTAATTTTTTTGTATTCAGATCCTTTGCAATAAAAATTTGGCCTGATTTTTTTTATGACATTTACTGCAGTTTTTTTATTGTTTAAAACTACATAGTCTACAAGTTCAAGTGCAGAGATGGCCTCTATTCTATGATCTTCATTAAATACTGGCTTGAAGGGTCCTTTATTAACAAAATGATCCGGTGTAACAGAAACTATCAATATATCACCATGTTTTTTAGCCTGCTCAAAATGTTTTATGTGCCCAACATGTAACAAATCAAAAACTCCATGGCATAAAACTATTTTGTTATTTTTTCTTTTTGGATTTAATTTAATTTTAAGTTTATTTAAGTTTTTGTAAATTTTATTCATTTTTTTATTAAGTTTTTAATTTTTTTTAATAATACCTTTTCAATTTGTTTAAGATTCATAGAAAAATTATTATTTAAAATAATATCGGGATTTTTCGGTAATTCAGGTTTTATATCTAAACCAACGATATTTTTTTTATTTTTATTATGATAAAGTTTCTTTTTTTTCAGCTTAATAATTTTTTTAATTTCCGACTTAATGTATATCTCCACGTAATTATCTATATTTTTTCTATTCCACTGTCTCATAGAATGGAACATTCCAACAACTGCAAAGATCAAATTAATATTTTGATTGGTTATAAATTTTGCAAATTTATTAAATTTTTTCGATAAAGATTTTCTCTCTTTAAATGAATACTGTTTAAATTTGAATATGGTTCGTAAATCATCTCCACTTACAACCAATGTAGGTCCAAATTCGGTGGAAATTTTTTTTTTAATTTTATTTGCAATTGCAGTTTTTCCTGATCCAGCAAGACCAGTTATCCAGAATAAAATTCCTTTATTTTTTTTTAATTTCATTAGGTTCCAATTTGAAATAATATTTTTTTTAATTGAAATTTACTTATTTTGACCGGGTTATTATTTAACCTTTCTAGATTTACCCCAGATAATATAGTTTTATATTTGGATTTAATATTTATACCAAGCTTAGGCAGGTCGTCGCTGAGTTTACTATTTTTTTTCAAAAAATTTAAATAATCATTCAATTCTTTAATATTCTTTACACCAGCTGTATTGAAAATTGTTTGAAATCTACTTTTTAAAGAAAAATCTACATCAGCATTTTGTAAATTTTTATAATTATGATTTAAAAAGTTGTTAAGTGTTAGTGAAACAGCGTGACCATGAGGTATACCAAAGTGTGATGTGAATGGATAAGAAACAGCATGAGGGGCGGTTGTTTTTGAAATACTTATTGCTTTTCCAGACAAATTGGCCGCTAGACACATATCAAATGTATTTTTCAAGTTAGGTTTTTTTAAAAAATTTAAAAAACTTTTAAAAGATAGTTTCAGTGATTTTGTTGCATATTTAACACTAGTGGAATTAGATTTTCTTGAAATCAAAGACTCTAAAGATTGTGAAATTGCATCAAATCCTGCGGACGATTTAATTGATAATCCTGATTTTATAATCACTCTAGGGACAAAAAAGAAATAGTCTGGTTTTAGTGATGGATGATCTACAGCATATTTTATTTTATTTATATATACCACGCTGTTAGGTGTAACCTCTGCACCTGATCCTGCAGTGGTTGGAATAGCGGCTAAGATTGTTTTTTTTTTTTATAATAATCTTATTGTTAATAATCTTAGATTTGAGATTTCTATTTAAGTATAAAGTGTTTGTAAGTTTTGCGTAATCTATAACTGATCCACCTCCAATAGCTAAAATTAGATTGGGATTATATAAATTTGTAATTTGAATAATTTTATTCAATTCATTAATTTCTGGAATTTTAGATTCTTTAAAAAAAAATATAATTTTATGTTTTATTTTTTCAAAGTTAATAAAATTTTTTACTCCAGACTTGTAAAAGGAGTTTTTGCCTGACACTACTAATATTTTTTTAAATTTTCTTTTATTTAAAAATTTTCCGATATCATTCATTTTATAAAATGCTTTTTAATTAATTTGAGATCTTTGGGTCTTTCTAAATTTTTCATAGATTTATTTAAAACTCTAATTTCGAAAAAAGAAGGCCCTGAAGATTTTAAGAATTTTTTTAATTTTAAATCAAAATTTTTTTTATTATCTGAAAAAAAATATTTCTTATACCCAATACTTTTAACCAAATTTTTAAAATTAATTTTTTTAGCTAATGTTTTTTGACCACCAACAGATTCGTGTGAAAAATTATTTAACAATATATGTTTAAAATTTTTATTACCTAAGTTTCCAGCTGTAACTAAAGAGCCTAAATGCATTAAAACTGATCCGTCTCCATCAATACAAATAGTTTCTTTTTTTGAAAATAAGGAGATGCCTAATGTAAGAGAAGAAACATGGCCCATTGAACCAACCATATAGAAATCTTTACCATTTTTAATTTTTTTTAATTTTCTTAATTGATGGAGTTCTCGGGAGGTATAACCAGTTGTTGAAATTAATAGAGAGTTTTTTTTTATTTTTCTTAATAATTTTTCTAATACATCAGATCTAAGAAGAGCTTTCAAAGGAATGGGGTTTTTTTTTACCACCTTTGAAAATGTATTTTTCTTAATCAAGCACGCGACTGGATTGTTTGACCTTTTAGACAGTCTTATGAGCTTTGATAATTTATTAAAATCTTTTTCACTACTTAAAATGCAATATTTTATTTTAAGTAAGTTTAATAGTTGAGTGGTAATTTTACCTTTAACTAAATGCTGAGGTTCATCTTTAAATTTTGGATATCCTCTCCATCCGATAATTAGAAGCATTGGAATAGAGTAAACATCTTTGTGTGACAAGGATGCTAAAGGATTTATAGCATTACCTAGGCCAGAATTTTGTAGATACACAGCAGCAATTTTTTTGGTTGCTAAGTTATAGCCAGTGGCAATAGAAATAGAGTTTCCTTCATTTGCGGAAATTATATGTTTATACTTGCTGTAATTATCTATTTTAAATGAAAAATTTTTTAAAATACTGTCTGGTACACCTGTAAAAAAGCTTATGCCTTTATTGTGAAGAAATTTCAAAAATTTATTAGGATTTATCATTTTGTAGCTAATTGATTAAGTTTAAAATTTCTTTTATAGACGATAGTTTTTTTTCGATTTTAGAAGATTTTTTATCCTGAAGAATTTTCTGTGCAACATTAACCATTGCTGGGTACGCGGCACGTAACATATGATTTGCATAAATTACTATTTGAAAACCTTCCTGTATGAGTTTGTCTTCTGATGTATCTGAATAAGTTGATGGTACAGCTACCATAGGTTTAAAGAACTTGCTTTTTTTGAATTTTCTTGCAAAAGAGAATATTTGTTTTGGAGTATTTTCTTTACTATGAATTAAAATAGCATCAGCGCCTGCCTTAGAATATGCTTCTGCTCTGGAAAGAGCGTCTTTAAGAGATTTTCCAAGTATAAAACTCTCGATACGAGCGATAATAAAAAAATCTTCTGTTATTTTTGATTTATTTCCGATTTTAATTTTTTCGCAGAATTTTTGAATACTGTCTTGTTGAGCTCCACTTTGGTTTTGAAATAGAGAATTTTTTTTTAAACCTATTTTGTCTTCAATTATCACAGCAGAAACACCTGCTCTCTCTAAAGACTTAACTGTATATCCAAAATGTTCTGGTCTTCCTCCATTATCAGCATCAAAAATTATTGGCTTTGTAGTTACATCTAAAATTTCATTTAGCCCAGATAATCTTACAGATATGTCCACTGATTGGTTATCTGGTTTTCCTCTGGAAGTTGAATCAGTTAAGCTTGAAGACCACATTCCATCAAACTCTGAGTATTTGTTGTTTTTAATTAAACTCGTATTTTCTATTATTAATCCGCTTAGAGCATTATGTCCCTCAAGAAATCTTACAATTTTTTTTGCATCTAAAAGTCTTGTTAACTTTGCTTTTCTAACTTCTGGTGTTGTGCCAGTAGAAATATTTTTCTTTTTAAAAGCTTTCTCTTCAATATTGTGAGTAAATGGAATTTCAATTAACTTGCCGGACCATTTTTTTATTATTTTTTTAACTTTCTTACGTACTGGTGCTTGAATACCTTTTTTCCAATCATCTCCATGAACTACATAATGCGGTTTAATTTGTTTTAAATTTTCAGAATAATCGAGTGTCTTTTGTACAATAACTTCATCAACATATTTTAAATTTTTTAAGATGACTTTTCTTTGATCGTAATTTAGGTGGGGCAATCTCTTATACTCTGTTATGGCTTTATCAGTTAATAAACCTACAATTACCTTTCCATATTTTTTTGCTTTTTTAAGTATATTTATATGACCTTCATTTAGAATGTCTGAAGAAAAAGCAACATAAACTGACTTAATTTTATTTTTAGAATATTTTTTTTGCATTTTTAAAATCTGATAAATAATTAATATTAGACCAATTATAATTTTGATTACTTAAAACATAAAATTTAATTTTTGATTTTTTAATGAAGGAATTTAAAAATATTTCCCAGGGTAGTTTTTTACTTCCTTTACTAAAAAAACTATCCATAAAATGGAAAATTTTTTCAGATGTTTTTATTGAAAATTTATTTATTCCAATAATTTCACCGAACGGCTTTTTTATATTTTCTTTATAGCCAATTTCTTTTATTAAATTTTTATGTTTGTGAGTACTAACCACTAAATTGTAATTTTTTAATTTATTAATATTTTTTGAATGAATGCCTATGATATTTTCTTTTTTTGCTAATATTAAATTTTTTAAAATTAAATTATCGAAAAGAATATCTGAATGTAAAAATAAAAGTTTTTTTCTATTTATGAGCCAATATTTTTTAAATTTATACCAAGTGTAAGCATGTCCATTTTTTCTATAATCTCTAATTTTTATAAAGTTTATATTTTTTATTCTATTAAATTTTATAAATTTTTTGATTTTTTTTGATTTATATCCAACAATAATATTGATTTTTTTTGAACCAAAATTTTTAAGTATTTTTATAGTTCTTAATAGTATTTCTTCATTTTTAATCTTCAACAGGCATTTTGGAGTTTGTTTCCCTATTGGACCTAATCTTTTGCCAACACCAGCTGCAAAAATTACAATACTAAAATTTTTTAATATATCTATTTTACCCACGTTCTTAGAAACAATCTTGTATTATCTTTCTCAATCTTAAAAGCTGACCTTCCGTGAGCCATTCTAAAGTTATTTAGTAAAATTAAATCTCCCGATAATAATTTGTACTTACTAATAAATTTTTTATTTACTAGAAGCTTGTCCAAATAATTTAATGCCTGGAATTGGAATTTAGATAACTTTTTTCCACTCAGTCTATATCCACTTTCGATATATTCCCTTAAATATCTAAATGTATAAGTTCCATTTTTTTTATAGAAAATTGGTCTTTTTAAAATGCTTTTACCTGACTTTTTGAATCCTCGTCTCTCAAATAAAAAATTTCTTCTTAAAATTTTAAGATAATTAGGTTTATTTCTTTTCAGATGGTTAAAAATTTTTTGGGTATCGCTCACTATTGAATAACCACCTCTATTTGAATTTCTCACACAACTCATAATCAAAATGTTTGGTGGTTTCTGGAGTTGTGGCCCATCTGAGTGAATAGACCCTCCAAAATTAGTTTCATGATATCTTAAGGAAGCAGTATTTAAATTTTTAGCAACTTTTAGTTTATTTTTTTTTGGTGTGATTTTTAAAAATTTATTTTTTTTATCACTTTGGTCAAGCCTGTCTCCGAAAAGATCTGAGATGTAAAGAGTAAGATTTTTTATTTTATTTTTATTAGTGCTTATTTTTTTAATAATAAGATATCCCTTGCTATTGGGGTTATTTAGGTAATTTTTAATTTCTTTTGTACTTAAAAGTAAATTTTTTTTAGTCTTATGGCTATTTTTTTTCTTTTTTGAAAAAATATTTTTTTTAAAATTTGCTAATAATAAATTGATCATTTTTGAATTAAATTTTTGTTTAAACATAGCTCCGCACTTTGTAAAAAACCACTTTTTTCACAATTTTTTTTTTCATGCTTTAAATC
>MDTA01006528.1_pt1 | contig 14296 bp, 15 predicted proteins | sample 811151 | NCBI WGS metagenome assembly MDTA01 (sample SAMN05326648, study PRJNA326480) | marine metagenome | isolation source: seawater | place: Indian Ocean: South | collected 2010 | reverse complement strand
GTTGCGGTGCCCTCAGAATACGCCCAGCTGGTCGGTCTCCGCCCGGGTGCACTGGGAGATTCTGTTGCGGCACTGCAACGGCGCTTACTCGATATCGGAATTACTGTTCGCGGCGGTGTTGACGGGGTCTTCGGGCCGGCGACTGCTCAGGCGTTAAAGGCATTTCAAGATCAACGCGGCTTGGAAAAAACCGGAATCGTAGATGAAGTTACGGCGGTCGCTCTATCGAAGGATTCCTCTGAAGTAGAGTCTTACGGTTCAACGACTGGATACGGCGTTTACGGCGAGGGCGGCTCACGCGTCTTATCTCTGCAGACTGCACTTACCCAAGCAGGCATCACCCTGCGCGGTGGAGCTGATGGATGGTTTGGCTCAGCCACTTCAGCAGCGATCATGAAGTTTCAGAGGCGTGAAGGCTTGCAAGTAACTGGAGTTGTAAATGATCAGACTGCAGAGCGGCTCGGCCTGGAGGAAGAACTTGCTCCGTCTAATTCTCCTGTTGCTGATATCGCACTTGAAGCTTTCCCAATACAAGGCATGTGCGGGTACCAGGACGGGTGGCACGACCCCCGTCCAGGAGGCCGTCTTCATGTTGGCGTAGACATCATTGCGGCCGAAGGAAAGCTTCTCTACGCAGTCGCAGATGGCACGATCACGAGAATCTACAGAGACTTCCCTGGTTCAATGCCGGGCAACGGACTCCGACTGACCATGGAGGACGGCACATACTTCTTCTACGCTCACCTCCTCTCCTTCGCTGACGGAATTGATGTCGGATCTAAAGTCAAAGCCGGGCAAGTAATTGGCCGGAACGGCAATACGGGAAGCTCAGGTACAGCACACCTTCACTTCGAGATTCACCCAAACGGTGGCGCAGCAATTAACCCATACCCAATCGTTAAAGCAATTGACGGCTGCTCAGTCACTGAGCCAATTGCAGTTACTTTGAAGGACTGATCAACTGCAAGAAGATCCCATCAACATAGAATATTCCGGTGGCTGCTGTAATCGATTACCAGCTCACCTCCGGGCACTCCGATTGGCCTCGGCTGAGAGATTCTGCACAATGGGCCGATAGTTCAGGATTTGGCGCAATCTGGGTGGTGGATCATCTCGCGGGATCGTCCATGGGAGGTAAGCAGGCATACGAGGCGTTCACGTGGCTTGGGGCGATGGCCGCAGTAACAGATCGCATAGAACTTGGGTCGCTTGTGACCAACCTGTGGAATCGGAGTATCGGCACCAGCATCGTTGGGGCGGCAACCGTTGCCGAAATCTCACAGCGCCGTTTTTGGTTCGGAGTCGGAGCAGGAACATCACCATCGAGCTCTTTCGCGTGGGAGCAACATGCTGTTAACGCCCCTATTGAGCCGTCAATGGAGCGACGACACGATCGGGTGCTCGAACTTCTTGATCTCAGCTCTCGAATGTGGGGAGAGACATCAGTTGAATTTCCTACGTTTATGACCCCTCGACACATTCCGCGAAGGATTGTCGGTGTGAATAGTGTTCGACTGTCAAAGATCGCAGCATTAAAGGCCGACGGGATCAACGTTGCATGGTCGCACCCACGACGAGACGAATTTCTTGCTGCCTGTCGGGAGCAGTCTCCTGCATCGGATTTCGAGTGGACTACCTACGTGCCGTATGACCCTGCGCTGCGCGACGAAGAGCACCCCACCCGTCAAGAGATGTCATCACGAGGCATCACACGAGTGATTCTTCTTGAAAGCGGCGTACCACACGTCACGTGACATTCCGACTACAGTTGGCAAATACATAGAAATTCGCCGTAACGCCGAATCGGGAGAGTGAAACGCATCTTCGTAGTGCGGGTTCACGCCGAAGGAGCAACCTCCCCGGAATCTCTCAGGCACAAGGACCGATACGGATGGCGACGCTGGAAAGCAGCCTTCGGGCTCACCCAAGGGGAAAGCCGCTCCTGCGGTGAAACTCTCTGGTACCGATGACAGTGGGGGTCTAACCGAAGTGAAGGGACCCTCATGGCTGCAACGAGCGACACATCGAGACGAGAATTTGAGTCGCGTCATATCGGACCACAGGGCGCTGCGATCACCACCATGCTCGAACGGGTGGGCGTCGGGACTCTAGATGAACTCATCAACGAGATCGTTCCTAACTCCATTCGTCAGCAATCATCCCTTGACCTTCCCTCGGTCCTCAGCGAGCAAGAGGTACTCGTTGCGATCCGTTCTATTGCAGAAAAGAACGCTGAGATGACCTCGCTCATTGGCATGGGATACACCGGCACGATCATGCCTCCCGTCATTCGCCGAAATGTGCTTGAAAATCCGGCATGGTACACGGCGTACACCCCCTATCAGCCGGAAATTAGTCAAGGTCGCCTTGAAGCTTTGCTGAATTTCCAGACCGTGGTGTGCGAACTCACTGGTCTGCCTGTAGCCAACGCCTCCCTGCTCGACGAGGCAACAGCGGCAGCTGAGGCAATGACTATGTGTCGCCGATCGACGAAGACCGGAGACGTGTTTTTCGTCGATCATGATGTTCATCCGCAGATTCTCTCCGTTCTGAGGACAAGGGCTGAACCCACCGGAATTTCGGTCGTGTCGGGTGACGATGCCACCTTGGCTGCGCTGGATGGAGTTTTTGGTGCTCTATTTTCTTTCCCTTCGTCGACTGGCGGTATCCGTGACTTATCGTCAGTGATCGAGACGGTGCATGACAAAGGCGCTCTTTGTGTCGTCGATATTGACCCACTGGCAGCAGTGCTCCTTCGCTCCGCCAGTTCAATGGGCGCCGACATTGCAATTGGCTCAGCACAGCGATTTGGAGTGCCGATGGGTGGAGGCGGACCTCACGCGGCGTTTATTGCAGTCTCAGAGAGGCTTGCACGCTCGATCCCCGGACGGCTCGTCGGCGTTAGTGTCGACGATGCCGGTCGCCCCGCCCTCCGGCTCGCATTGCAAACCCGCGAGCAACATATTCGCCGAGAGAAGGCGACATCGAATATCTGCACGGCGCAGGTGCTTCTGGCCAACATCGCAGGACTTTACGCCTGCTGGCACGGCCCTGATGGGCTTCGTGCAATCGCGGAACGAGTCGCTGGCTTCGCTCACGAAGCGGCGAGAGCGCTGGAGGCCGCAGGTTTTCAGATTCGTCACGATGCCTTCTTTGACACTGTGTGCGTTGATGGAGTTGACGCGGAGAAATATCAGTGCGCCGCTCTCGCTAGAGGTATCAACATCCGAGTGGTCGCTGAATCGACAGTGGCGATGACATTTGATGAAACAACCGATCACCGGGTGTTGTCCGATGTCGTGGAGAGTTTTGGACTGAAGCCAAGTGACCTAGGGACGTTGGAGCCGCGTGCGCTTTGCGACGACCTCTCTCGCTCGGGTGATCTCATGCCTCAGGAAGTTTTTCATCGCTATCACAGCGAGCATGAGATGCTTCGCTACCTCCGGAGACTGAGTGACAAAGATCTTGCTCTTGATCGCACGATCATTCCTCTCGGTTCATGCACGATGAAATTGAATGCCACCACCGAAATGGAACCCATTTCATGGTCGCAGTTTGGAAATATTCATCCGTATGCCCCCGAGGCGCAACTCGAGGGCTACCAGCAGTTAGTTGATGAACTCCAACACATGCTCGCCGAAATTACGGGCTACGACGCCGTGAGTTTGCAGCCGAATGCGGGGAGCCAAGGCGAATTTGCGGGCCTTCTTGCAATACGGGCATACCACCGAAGCCGTGGGGATGAGGATCGAAACGTGTGCCTTATCCCGTCGAGCGCTCATGGCACTAATGCAGCGAGCGCAGTCATGGCCGGCATGGATGTAGTCGTCGTTGCGTGTGATGAACGTGGCGATGTCGATCTCACACATCTTGATGAACTGATCTCGATACATGGCGAGCAAGTTGCCGCAATCATGATTACGTACCCATCGACGCATGGCGTGTTTGAGACAACGGTGACGGCAGTCTGTGAACGCCTACATGCCGTTGGTGGGCAGGTGTATGTCGACGGCGCCAATCTCAATGCCTTGGTTGGCGTCGCTCAGCCAGGAAAGTTTGGTGCTGACGTAAGTCACCTCAATTTGCACAAGACATTCTGCATTCCTCACGGCGGTGGAGGTCCTGGTGTCGGACCCGTAGCGGTGAAACAACACCTCGCAGAATTCTTACCGAGTGATCCTCTCGCTAACTCTGGGGCGGTTGGGCCGGTCAGCGCTGCCCGATTTGGTTCCGCTGGTATTTTGCCGATTCCGTGGGTGTACGCCCGAATGATGGGTGGAGACGGACTCCGGAACGCAACGATGACGGCAATACTTGCTGCGAACTACGTCGCATCACGGCTCTCAGCCCACTTTCCTATTTTGTACACCGACGCCAAGGGGCGGGTCGCGCACGAATGCATCCTCGACCTCCGCCCCATAACCAAAACAACTGGGGTCACCGTCGATGATGTTGCGAAGCGTCTCATGGACCACGGAATACACGCACCCACAATGTCATTCCCAGTGGCGGGGACGTTGATGGTTGAGCCCACAGAGAGTGAGTCACTTGAAGAAATTGATCGCTTCTGCGATGCGATGATTTCAATTCGAGGAGAGATCGATCGTGTTGCCGACGGTGAATGGGCTGTCGAAGAAAGCCCCCTAAGGTTCGCCCCACACACCGCTGAGGATCTTCTCGGTCCGTGGGAACGTCCATATTCAAGGGAGCTCGGTGCCTATCCTCTCCCAGGGCTTCGCCAGCAGAAGTATTTCGCCCCCGTCGCACGAATTGATGGAGCGACAGGTGACCGAAATTTGATTTGTACTTGTGAGCCGCTCGAGGTGTACGCGAGGCAGACCTGAAGTAGCGTTCATTGCATGGCCACATCAACAGACCGAACAGAGTTCATCTCTGAACTTGTCAACCTCCTCGCCGGTCCAGTCTCAGCGGGAATGAAGAAGGCTGGAGAGGCCAATCAGCGCCGAATGCAGATGCAAGAACATGTCGAACAGTTGGTTGACGATGCGAAGAAGGCGGGAGATGTCGCTCGCAGGATGGTCTCACTCCTCGACGAAATAGAGCAGCCGCTTCGTGAGGCAGTGCCGCAGTTGGCGAGGGCGGCCCAGCTGCTTGGCCAAATTCTTGACGAGGCGCCAGATGATCTCGGTGAACAACTGAAGAACACGTGGACCTCTGTGAACTCACTTCTTGAAGGACTTGGCCCCCTGCTGATGCTCGCTCAGGGCGCGGCTGGCATGTTTGGCACCCCATCTTCAACCAGTGCGGCGACAGGCTCCAGAGCGTCGAACCCGGCAAAGAAAGTCTCTGGAGCGAAGAAGAGCGCAGCAACGAAAGCGTCCCCGGCGAAAAAGACGGCTTCAAAAAAGCGCGCCGCAAAGACGACTACAACGAAGAAGGGTGCTCCGGCAAAGAAGCCAACAACGAAGAAGGCTGCTCCCGCGAAAAACTCTACGGCCAAAAAGTCCTCACCATCGAAGAAATAACAGCGTGAGCAGCCTGCCGCTCTCTCAAATCCTCTACACGAACGGCAACTTGACGAGACTTCCCGTCACTTCGGAGCCGCGAATGTCGATAGTAACCGCATCCCCGATTGCCAAGTCGCGTGAGATAAAGCCCATCGCAATCCCGTGCTGAAGCATCGGTGAGAAGTTCCCTGATGTGACGTGGCCGATCTGCTGTCCGTTGCACACGATGGGATTTCCGGTGCGTGGTGGACGACGACCCTCTGTCGCAATTCCCACCAGTCGGCGTGACAGTCCCGCATCTTTCTCTGCAAGTAATGCGTCTTTGCCGATGAAATCCGTGTCAAAGGCAACGACCGAGCCTAGGCCAGCCTGGAACGGGGTAATGTCGGGCCCGAGTTCTTGGCCGTGTAGCGGGAGGCCCGCCTCGAGGCGAAGTGTGTCACGAGCTCCAAGTCCGGCGGAGGTTGCCCCAGCTTCGGCTAAGGCGTGCCATAACTCGGCAGCATCGCCCCCCGGAATTGAAATTTCAAGACCGGGCTCTCCGGTGTAACCAGTGCCCGCAACAGTGCACTCCACACCGTTCCAGACAATTTCTTCCACCCTGAAACGGCCCACCGTGCCGAAACTCGGGCACACCAACGCAGCGATCTCTTTCGCCCCTGGGCCCTGTACCGCAATGACTGCGCGCTGTGTCGTAATGTCATCACCACCAAGCGCGTTGCGAACAGATTCTGTATTCGACGCATTCGGCATGACATCGATGACACCGCTGTGATGCCACCAAACGATGACGTCGTCGAGCACTCCCCCTTCGACATTCAACAAGTGGGTGTATTGCGCTCGCCCGGGCTCAATCTTCCCAAGGTCGTTGGTCAGCGTGTTTTGGACCCGATCTGCAGCCTCGCTATCAGAGAGCCGGACGGTTCCGAGGTGAGACACATCAAACATTGCACATGAATTGCGGCATGCGAGGTGCTCACTGATCGTGCCCTCATATTCGAGCGGCATTTGCCAACCACCAAATTGTGCGAGACGCGCTGACGCAGCGACATGAACCGTGTGAAGTGGTGACTGTCGATCGCTCAGAGCGCGATCGCTTCTGGCTCGTCGAAACGCAGTGGAATGAGTTGCGCGTCGATGTCGCTCTTCACTCCAGCGAGCGACAAGACATTTAGGACGCCCTGACCTTGCTTGACCACATCGATGAGCTCGTCGCCTTGCGCGAGCACAACAGTTTGTCCGCTGATCACGAGATGAGCCGATGCGATATCTCCAGTGACATGTGTGCGGAGGTAGGAAAACACCTCCCGAACAGACTCGAGTTTGATGCCTGCATCGACAAGGGTCTTCACAACTCGAAGCTCGAGAAGATCTTGATAGCTGTACCGGCGGCGGGACCCGCTGCCAGAAGCGTCAGTGAGCGACGGCCGAATGAGATCGGTGCGAGCCCAGTAATCGAGTTGTCGGTAACTAATACCGACGACGTCCGCAGTCTGGCGGCCGCTGAAACCCTCAGTTGATGCTGTGTTCGACATTGCGTGTTTCTCTCCCAACCCAAGACTGCATGATCGAAACTACTTCGATGTGAGTTGCCTACGCTATAGACGGAGACAACTGAAGTCAATAGCGCAACAGCAATTGGCTAGGCAAGAAAATCGTCTGGGTTGACCGTCTCAAGAAAGTCCTGGAACTCATCGATAAGTTCTTCTTCTTGATCATCGGCAGACGAAGGTTCGGGCTGACCAGCTGTTTCTAACACCTCATCGGTGGCATAGATCGGTGCATCTGTGCGTATTGCAAGCGCACACGCGTCAGACGGGCGACAGGACAACGAAGTTGCCACACCGTCACTATCGATGAGGGAGAGTTCAGCCATGAAAACATGGTCTCGAAGTTCGGTGATGGTAACCCGATCGATGCGGTGATCAAGTACCTCAATGACGGTGCTCAGAAGGTCGTGAGTGAGAGGTCGAGGAGGCTGAAGACCCTGCATCGCAGAGTGAATTGACGCTGCCTCAGAGTTGCCTATGAGAATCGGAAGAAGGCGACCGTCACCGTCGGTCTCTTTCAGCAACATCATCGGGGTGTTTGCTGGTAACTCAACGCGCACGCCGAGAAGGTTCATTTGCTGCACAGTGCGACCCTACAACAGCACTCTCGCGTGATGCATCGTGGGCTTAGTCAAACAGCCGCTGCAGGCCCTCCTGCACCAAAGCTGCTCTCAACTTTCCGCCCGCTTCTGCGATCTCCGCGGACTGTTCATTGGTTTTGCGGCGCATGGAGGGATCTCTCTGTCGAAGCTGATGAGCGAGCAACTGCTCCATTAACGACAGTTCTCTTTCGGCGGAGGTGCGCCAATTCCGAAGGTGCCGTGCATCAATCCCGTATCGCAATAAGACTCTTGATGCAGCCCCAATAGCTACCTCTTGCTCAACATAGGTATTCGATGATGGACGCCGGGGTGAAATGATGCCGAACGATTCCAGTTCGGTGAGTTCCTGCTCGGTTAATCCGGTCATCGAGCGAAATTCGCCACGATCGAGGTGCAGCCCAGTACCAAAGCCAATGACGTCTGCTGTAGACGCTGCATCGGATATCGGGCCGGTTGGACGCTTCGTCCGCGCCGACGGATGACTGGCTGGGTCAGCAATTGCCTGCTTCGGGTTTGGCCGATCGATGCCCTGGGGTCGCGAAATCTCCGACGATGGATCAATCTCGCCCGTATCGATTCGGTCTTTAATGACACGAAGAGGCAAGTAATTTTCACGCTGCTCGGTGAGAATCACCCGCAACAACTCGACATCAAGCTCGTGGAACTTTCGGTAACCAGATGTCGTGCGCTCTGGATTAATAAGCCCTTGGCTTTCAAGGAAACGTATCTTCGAAATGGTGACCTCAGGAAACTCCTCAACGAGGAGCCCCAGTACCTCTCCTATCGAGAGGTAGTCAGCATCGGTCTCAGCCATCCGCTCGCTCAAAGAAGACCAACCGGAACTTGCCGATTTGAACTTCGTCACCATGACGTAAGACGCTTGCCTCGATCCGCTCCTGGTTGACGTAGGTTCCGTTGAGCGATCCTGAATCGAGCACCTCATATTCAGCATCTCGACGAACTATCTCTGCATGCCGACGTGAAACGGTGATGTCATCTAGGACAATCTCTGAATCGGGGTGGCGACCGATACGGGTATTTGGGACATCGAGCGCGTACCGCATTCCCGCAAGCCCACCGGACCTCACAATGAGCACACCAACGCCTTGTGTGAGTTCACCAAGATTCACCGAGATGTCGTCTCCTGACCCCGGGGCGTCCTGCAACGGATCGACGGTCATCAGGGTGATGGTGCGGTCGTCGAGCACATCTAACGGTTCACCGCAGCTTGAACAGAAGTTGCTGCCAGGCGGGTTTCGATGGCCGCACTGGTTGCAGAACACATACGACACTACTGTCACTCCCCCGTCAAAGAGCGATACCCGTCAGCATCAAGCAGTTCGTCAATCATTGATGGGTCGTCGACACGCAGCTCAATCATCCAGCCGTCACCATATGGGTCCGAGTTGAGAAGTGATGGATCATCTTGAACAGCGGTGTTCACTGCGACGATCACGCCGGCTAGCGGGCTGTAGATCTCTGAGACTGATTTTGTGCTTTCCACCTCGCCACACATTGCGCCGCCCTCAAAGCGGTCATCGACTGCTGGAAGGTCAGCGAACACCACATCACCCAACGCATCTTGCGCGTAATCGGTGATGCCAATGCGCACTGTGCCGTCGTCATTACGTGCGATCCACTCGTGGTCGGTCGAGTAGCGGAGATGACTCGGGATTTCCATCTCTCTAACGGTAGCGGCTTTGACCATCTGAGATTGTTGCTCGGACCAATTTCACCCAGCACCCTGGCCTGAGCGAACTCCGCTAACGACTAGAGGCACGTATGCACCAGCGGTGTACACGCTGAGCGCGAGGCCCGGAACTCCGAGAATCCATGCTGCGATGCTGAACGCGTCTGCAATTGGCATGTCGCTTTCCCCCATCAAAAAGCCGGGGAAGGTGAACATCAACAAAAACGCTGCGGTCTTACCCCACCAGGTGACATCAAAACGCTCCATCTTGAAGACAAAGGTGGCGATGACCATCATTGCCGCGACAAGAACCTCTCGGATAAGGGCAATCAGGGCAAACCAGAGTGGGACCGAGCCATCGATGATGAGGGCGACAATTCCAACGAAGAACAAAATGCGGTCAACTGTTGGGTCAAATATTTTGCCGAATTCACTCGTCTGGTCGAGGCGACGTGCAAGGTAGCCGTCAACCCAGTCGGTTGCACCGATTCCACCGAGCACCCAAGCGGCAAGGTGCTGGTTTTCAAGTCCGAAGAGAATCCACAGAAATAACGGCAAGCACATCAAACGAACAAGTGTCACCGCGTTCGGAATGGTCTTGATGCCGTCGAACATGCTGATTGGTTGGCCGGTGGTGTTATCGATATTCATTGAGGTGTCTTCATCTCGTTGAGACGTCTGCTAGGAGATGTTAGGTGACGGCTCCAAACCGTGGATGATCAGCACGCGTAGGGTCACCTTCGCCGCATTGTTGCAACCGTCATAGGCTGTGCAACGTGGCAACGATCTTCACTCGAATCATTAACGGCGATATTCCTGGAACATTTATTTGGCGTGACGACAAGTGCGTGGCTTTCATGTCGATCAACCCGATGTCGCACGGTCACGCGCTCGTGGTTCCTATTGCTGAAGTCGATCATTGGGTCGACCTTGACTCCGAACTTTCTCAACATCTCTTTGCGGTTGCTCATCACATTTCGAAAGCCCAGCAAGCAGCATTTTCCCCGGAGCGTGTCGGACTCATCATTGCCGGATATGAGGTGCCCCACACCCATATCCATGTGCTTCCTACAAATGAGATGTCGGATCTCTCGTTCTCTAATGCCGCCACGGGTGTCGATCGCGAAGACCTTGAGCGCGCTGCGACAGCGATCCATCGACATCTTGTTGCAGCGGGCCACGACACTGGGGTGACGCGTTGACTCACGGTTTCGACAGCGCACGCCTTCATCGCATCGATGATCATTTCTGTCGTTACGTCGATGATGGTCGCCTGGCGGGATGGCAGGTACTGGTGTCTCGCCGAGGTGAGATCGCACATCACTCCACTTATGGAGTTCGAAACCTCGAGAACAATGAACCATTTACAAAAGACACGGTGGTTCGGTTGTACTCAATGACGAAACCGTTGACCACGATTGCCGCAATGCAACTTGTTGAGCAGGGTCTCGTTCAACTTAAAGACCCAGTCGCAAAGTTCATTCCGGCGTTTTCGGCAACACCCGTGTACCGATCGGGCTCGGTCCAGAAGCCAATGACTGAACCGCAGACGCTTCCGATGCTTGTCTGGCATCTCATGACGCACATGTCGGGGCTCACATACGGCTTCCATAACACTCACCCGGTCGATGCCATGTATCGGAATCAAGGGTTTGAGTGGGGACAACCAGAGGATCTTGATCTCGCCGCATGTTGCGAGCGATGGGCGCAACTTCCATTGGTCTTCCAACCCGGCACCGAATGGAACTACGGCATCTCAACAGATGTTCTCGGACGCATTGTCGAAGTGGTCTCAGGTCTTGACCTTGAGGAGTATTTTCAGCGAAACATTCTTGGTCCACTCCGCATGACGGACACGAGTTTCTATATCGATGACGCCAACCGTAAATCCCGTTTGGCAGAGTTGTACATCCCGCATCCAGAGACCGGCGTCGCAACGCCTGCTCCAGCTTTCTTGCGACGCCCAGAACGTCCCTCGATGCTGTCAGGAGGCGGTGGCCTCTACGGCACGGCAGCCGACTACTTGCGGTTTTGCCAGATGATCCTCAATGGGGGCTCTCTTAATTCAGAGCAAGTGATCGGACGCCACACTCTCGACTACATGGGAAAGAATCACCTCCCAGGCAATGTCGACCTCGAGGCCATTGGCCGACCGTTGTTCGCTGAGTCGGCGTTTGTTGGAGTGGGATTTGGTCTCGGGTTCTCAGTGGTGATCGATGCCGCCGCCAGCAAGGTGCCCAGCTCCACCGGTGAAATGGCTTGGGGTGGTGCGGCAAGTACCGCATTTTGGGTCGACCCGACTGAAGATCTTGCAGTGGTGTTCCTTACCCAACTTTTGCCGTCAAGCACACACACAATTCGACCTGAACTCAAACAGCTGGTGTATCAAGCACTCGTCGACTGATGCTCTAGAACAAGGTGGTTGGGCCTTCATCCACTGCTGCGATGAGATGCTCTCCCTCATTCCGCGAGTTGTTGACCTCAGTGCTCACCACATGTTCAACGAGAACATCCTCGCTCGCCGGTCTCAGAACATGGTCTAAGGCCTCGCGTGCGTCACGTTCAGGGGTTGTAAGCCATTGCTCTACATCGTTGGATTCGATGATCACCGGCATTCGATGGTGAATCGCTTGCATTGTCGTATTGGCAGCCGTTGTGAGAAGGCAGAGCGTCTGACGAATATCGTCAGCATCCATCGGATTACTCCATTCTGAGGAAATGCCGCCGAGAAGCATCGGCTGCCCGTCACCTCGAGTGAAATAGTGAGGCTCTTTTACGGGCCTGCCGTTTCTACCTCGAGGGCCGTCCCTCCGGGCTGGCGACCACTCGAAGAATCCGTCTGCTGGCACAACGACTCGACTCAACCGAATTGACGATCGAAACGATGGCTTCTCCCAGACGGTTTCGGCACGAGCATTAGTCAACCGCTGCCCAATTGATGGATCTTTCGACCAACTTGGTATCAAACCCCATTCAAATTTCGCGAGGGTTACGCGCTCGTCTCGGTCACACAGTGCAACAACCTGCGCGGCCGGGGCGATGTTGTATCTCGCTTCCGGTGGTGAAAGTTCGTCATGAGTGACGTCGAGAAGGGTCGAGAGTTGCTGGAGTGAATCCGCTTGCACGAACCGTCCACACATCGGTCAGGGCCAGCCTGCGCCAGGAACTTGAACCTGTGCGATTTCAACTCTTCCAGTTGAGGTGCCGTCAACCCGTTCGGGGTGGGTTCCCCGCGAGGTCAGAACATATAAAGTCAATCCGTCGTCGCCGCCAAGCATGCAGGCAACTGCCGATTGATTGGTGGAGATCTCGTCGACCACTTCCCCACCCTCTCGCACTCTCACCACCTTCTTGTGCACGGGGTCAGCAAACCAAATCATTCCCTCCGCATCAAGACAGCAACCATCAGGAATGAGATCGCCCAAATCGGCCCACACCCGGTGTTCGACCGCCATACCGTCATCAGTGATGCGGTAGGCCGAGTACCGACGACCGTAGGACTCGCCCACTATCAGCGTTGACCCATCTGGTGTGATCACTGAGCCGTTGGGAAACATCAGATCTTTGTTGGTGGTCCGAACGGTGCCATCTGGACTCACCACCACAAGATGTGCAGCTTGTGGCTCGACCGGAGTCTCAGCGTGAATATCGAATCCGAAGATCGACACGTAGGCAGTTCCATCGGGTCCGACGACCATATCGTTGCAGTCATACTCCGATACGCCAGACAGGTCGGCGTGAAGTACCGCGTCGTGGCCATCGAATCGAAGAAGTTTCTTATCAGCCATTGACACGACAAGCAACTCGCCGTTTGGTAGCCAACCGAGACCTGACGGACGTGCCTCGACGGTCAAGATACGTTCTTCGTTGCCCTCGGCGTCGAGCGTAAAAACGCCATACCGGAAGAAGTCGCTAAACCAGAGTTTGCCTTCATGCCAGCGCGGCCCTTCTCCGAATTGGAGTCCGGTGTGAATAACCGTCGTGGTTTTCATTCTTGCTGCACTTCCGTTGGTCACTGAGGACTTTCGCCTGCCAACGTAACACGCATCATTTCACGGCGATGGCCGAAATAATCATCGATTGCGTAGTGCTGAACGCAGCGGTTGTCCCACATCGTCAACGTTCCTTGTTGCCATCTCACTCGACAGGTGAAGTCAATACGACGACAGTGTTCGAAGAGGAAATTGAGGATCGCAGATGCTTCTGACTGGTGAAGTTCTTCGATTCCGATGGTGTAGACCTCGTTAATAAAAAGTGATTTTCGACCGGTATCAGGATGGGTTCGAATCAAAGGGTGAGATCGCGTTTCTAGAGCACTTTCGTCACCGATAATTTCCATCGACCGCCGGTCGTCTTGTTGACCGAAAGTGCCCGAAGGCCCGTATGAGCGACGAGCCGAATGCACGCCGTGCAGAGCCTCAAGAAGCTCTTTCATTCCATCTGAAAGTGCGTCATAGGCCTGCTCTTGCTGCGTGAACGCAGTGTCACCGCCGGCTGGGGGAATGTCTACCCCATACAGCAACGTTGCGCTCGGAGGCTGATCTTGAAAGCTCCAATCGCTATGCCACCCACTACCAAATAATGGCCCTGCCTCGTCCGCTTCCCGGAGCAAACGGAGAACGTTCGGGTGCCCATCGACCGGAGTGATGAATGGCGTCTCTCCGAACTTGCCGAGCTGAAGCGCAAATGCTTCAAAAGAGTCGATCGTCAAGTTTTGTTCCCTTATGGCAAGCACTGAATATTCAGCGAAAGCTTCACGCAACTCGGTGAGTTCGTTTCCATTGAGTGGTTGAGAAATATCGATGTCGGAGATGTCGGCCCCGAATCTTCCAGTGAGTGGTGTCACTTGCATATCGCAACGGTAGCCCACCCAGATTCAGTGGCCATTTACCAGAACCAGCGAAGCACCGAAGTTCGAATAGGGTGCCGGAATGGAGCTTCTCTTCATACGGCATGCATTACCAATCAGGCGTGAGGTAATTGAAG
>MDTA01184848.1_pt1 | contig 14301 bp, 11 predicted proteins | sample 811151 | NCBI WGS metagenome assembly MDTA01 (sample SAMN05326648, study PRJNA326480) | marine metagenome | isolation source: seawater | place: Indian Ocean: South | collected 2010 | reverse complement strand
TTTTTGAATTTATCAAAAAAATTAGCAACACCAATTTCCTCTAACATTTCAAATGGTCCTTTGCTCCAATTAAACCCAAGTCTCATTGCTTCATCAATATCATTAAATTCGTCTGTGATACCTGGGACTAATGATGAGGCGTAATTAATAATTTTAGAGATAACTGACCAAGCGTACTGACCATATTTATCATCTCTATTAATTAAAGCTTTAAGATCAACTTTTTCAGACTTAATATTTATTTTTTGTGTAGGGTGGTACTCTCCTGTTTCTAAATTTATCGCTTCAAGAATTTTTTTATTATCAACTTTATTCATCCTATAGAAACCACCCTTACCTTTACGTCCAGTATATCCAGTTTCTATTAATTTTTTTACCAAAGGAATTTCTTTAGCAACTTCCTGGAATTCATCTGACTCTGGCAATTCTTTAATAAAGCTTTTTAAAACATCTGCCATCAAGTCTATTCCAATTAAATCATATAAGCCAAATACTCCTGTTTTGGGTATTCCCATTGGTCTTCCAAAAATAGCATCCGCTTCTTCTATAGATAATTTCATTTTAAAAGCTTCAGTCATAGCAACTTGCATTGCATAAACACCGATTCTATTTCCTAAAAACCCTGGAGTATCATTACATATGATAGCACCTTTTCCCAAATCGACTTCGCAGAAAGTTTTTAATTTTTTAATTTTATCTAAATCACTTTTTTCATTTTTAACTATTTCAAGTAAATCCATATACCTGACTGGGTTAAAAAAGTGAGTGATACAAAAATCTTTCTTATCATCTTCAGACATTTTTTCAGATAATACGCTTATGGGAATTGAAGAGGTATTTGACGACACTATTGAATTTTCTTTTCTTTGTTTAAATATTTTTTCATAAATATTATGTTTAATATCGATACGCTCTACAACTGCTTCAACTATCCAATCAGCCTTTGATACAACATTAAAATCATCATTAATGTTTCCAACTTTTATTCCATCTATTTTAGATTTGTCTATTAAAAGTGGTGGTCTAGATTTTTCAATTCTTTCTTTTGCTTTTTGACTGATTTCAGTTTTTAAGTCTAATAAAGTTACTGGAATATTTGCATTGCAGAGTTGTGCAGCTATCCCACTACCCATTGTGCCTGAACCAATAACAACAACATTATTAATTTTCATAAAAAAACTGTTATATTAGATTTAATTTCTTGTGTAACAAAAAAATTGTCCTAATTTGTAGTTTGTTGTTTCTTTAAATCATCTATTTTTATGTGACAACGAATAGAGTTTCCATTTTCTGCGATTTGCCAGGGTGGTACCTCATTTTTACAAATATCGCCTAAAATTCTAGGACATCTACCCTGAAAAGAACAGCCTTGCTCAGGTGGTTTTTCCTCTACTATATCTTCTGCTACCAATTTCGGTTTAACATCAGGATCAGGCTCCAATACTGCACCTAATAAAACTTCTGTATAGGGATGTGACGGTAGTTCATAAACATTTTTTGAGGGGCCTATTTCACATAGTCTTCCTTGATATAAAACTGCAACTCTATCGCTAATAGCTCTTACTACTGCTAAGTCGTGGGATACAAATATATAAGTTGTGCCAAAATCTTTTTTTAATTCTTGCAGCAGGTTTAATACAGCTGCTTGAACTGAAACATCTAATGCTGAAGTTACTTCGTCACATAGAATAATATCAGGTTTTGCTGCAAATGCCCTAGCAACTGCTACTCTCTGTTTTTCACCACCAGATAATTGCCTTGGATATCTTGTTAAGTAAAATTCTCCTAGTCTTACCTTATCTAAAACCTCAATAATTTTTTGTTTCAATTCTTTACCATTCAATCCAAAGTACAATTTCAATGGCTGAGACACAATTTCTTCAACTGTATGATTTGGATTTAATGATTCATCAGGGTTTTGAAATATTAATTGAATAGCTCTTAAATTTGCTGGACCTCTTGTTTTTAAATCATTCGATAAAACTTTATCTTTATCAAATTTTATTATTCCATCTTTAGTTTTTAATAACCCAGCAATTGATTTTAATATTGTAGATTTTCCACTTCCAGATTCCCCAACAAGCGCAAGAGTTTCGCCTTTATTTATATTAATATTAATATCTTCAACAGTCGGATTAGTATCGTCATTTTTGTTGAATAATTGTTCAATAAACTTTCGTTTTGCGTAACTTATTGAAACTTGAGAAATATCCAATATTTCATTCTTTAAAATTTTGTTATTTAATGACTTTATTTTATCAACATTTGTCTCTTCAATATTAATTAAGTCTTTATACTTAAAACATCTAACACTTGTTTTTAAATTTTCTAAATACTCTAAATCTGGTGAATTACTTTTACATTGATTTTCTGCAAAGTTACATCTATCAAAAAAACTACATCCTGACTTAATTGTACCTGGTTGAGGCTGACTACCAGACATCGAATCTGGTAATCCTGGAGAGGTTAATTTTGGTATAGATTTTAATAATCCAAATGTATAAGGATGGATTGGATTTTTTAAAATACTTCTTACGGGGCCATCTAAAACAATTTCACCTGAATACATTACAATAACTCTATCGCTTACTTGTGCAATTGCTCCAAGATCATGACTAACATAAACCATCGAGGTTCCTGTGTCTTTTGCAATCATGTTTAATAACTCTAATACATGAGCTTGAGTTGTAACATCAAGTCCTGTTGTAGGTTCATCTAACAAAAGTAGCTCTGGATTACCTGCGAGAGCCATAGCAACTGCTACTCTTTGTTGTTGTCCCCCTGAAAGTTCATGAGGATATCTTTGTGCCATTATTTCTGGAGATGGTAATCTTACCTTATTTAGTAATTCTGAAATTTTTTTATCTCTATCTTCTTTTTTAAAATCCGTGTGCAATTTTAATGCTTCATCAATTTGATATCCTATTTTTAGATTTGGAGTTAAAGCTTGTCCTGCATTTTGTGGTATCATTGCAATTTTTCTGCCTCTTATATTCTCGAGATCTTTGTTGTTCATATCTAAAAGATTTTTAGAATGAAATAAACATTCTCCAGAAATAGTATATAGACCATGTTTTACATAACCCATCATTGCTAACGCAAGAGTACTTTTTCCAGATCCAGACTCTCCCACTATCCCTACTGTTTCTCCTTTATTAATAATTGTAGAAATATTTTTAAGAATTGAAATTTTTTCACCTTTTTGACTTGTAAAACCAATAGTAAGATTATCTATTTTTTGAACAGTATTTTCCATTTTAAACCGGAGCCTTCGTAGATCTATCTATTCCTAAAGCTTTAGCAAATGCATCTGCAGTTAAATTGATCCCTATAATTAAAGAACTTAAACCAAAAATAGGTGCTAAAACTGCCCAGTATGCAAACGACATAAGACCTCTCGCGTTTGAAATCATTAAACCCCAATCAGGTGTTGGTGGACTTACTCCAAAACCTAAAAATGATAATGAGCTAAAACCAAGCAGCATCCAAGACCACCTCATTGCTCCTTCAACCATAATAGCATCTCTAACATTTGGTAATATTTCATTCCATATTATAGACATGTTGCTATGTCCTCTAGCTCTTGCTGATACTATAAAGTCTTTTGCTATAACATCGTGTGTAGCTGCTCTTGCCACTCGCACAATCCCCTTTCCATAAAAAAAACCTAATGCAGGAATTAATACTAAAGTGTTGGTTCCCAATAGAGAAACAATCAATAACATAGCTAAAATCCATGGGATAGATAAGAAAGCATCTATTATTCTCATGACTACATCGTCAATTTTCCCTCCTACAAGCCCACAAAATATTCCAAGCGAACCTCCCCAAAGTAATGCAATTAACGATCCAAAAAAAGTAACTGTAAGGGCTGTTCTGCCTCCTAATATAGTTCTTGTAAATACGTCTCTACCTAAGCTATCAGTACCAAACCAAAATTCAGATGATGGTGGCTGTAACATTAGAGATGGATCTATAGCTTTAAAATCATGTGGTACGTATAAAGGACTAGTAATTGCTAAAACAACATGAAAGATTAATATTGCTAATCCAATTAAACCTGATGGTTTTGAAGCCATAGTAATAATTACTTCAATTATTTTTTGAAAAGAAGTTTTTTGTTTTTCTTTTTTAGTTTCCATTTTTATTTTTTAATTTGAAGTGATTTTAATCTTGGGTTCAGCATTAAAGTCATTAAATCAGCTATTAAATTTATACTAACATAAATTGAAGCAAGGATAATGGCTAAAGCTTGAACAACGGGCAAGTCTCTATTTGATATAGACTCGATGACCAATCTTCCAAGACCTGGATAATTAAAAACAACCTCTGTAACAACAACTCCTCCTAATAACCATGCAATAGTCAAGGCAACAACATTTATTGCTGGCAATAAAGCATTGGGTAATACATGTCTAAAAACCATTTTCCAATATGGCACTCCTTTTAAAATTGCCATTTGAACATAATCGCTTGCCATAACTTGAATAACACTTGATCTAACCATCCTTGCCATATGAGCGGTCATAATCATGGAAATTGCTATAACTGGTAAGATTATATTTGGTAGTAATTCATATATTGATACACCTGTTGGAACTATAACAATTCCGGGTAACCATTCTAACCATATAGCCACTATAAGGATTAATAATGTTGCACTTATAAATTCTGGTATTGTCATAGAAAATATTGCTATAGTTGAAATTATAATATCTGGAAGCTTGTCTCTCCAAAGAGCGGTGATAATACCCAAAAGTAGAGCAATTGGTATACCTATCAATATTGAAGCTGAAGCAAGCACCATTGAGTTTTTAACTCTTGGACCCAAAACCTCATTAATTTTCATTTCACCACTCAACGAATAACCAAAGTCTCCTTGTATTACTCCAAAAGCCCAAGATAAATATCTTTCATATGCTGGAACGTTTAATCCTAATCTTTCATAACAGGCTTCGAGGGCTGCACCGTAAGCTTCTCTCTCTAAATAAGTTGTACAAGCGTCCCCTGGTAAGACCTCAACACCTACAAATGTAATAAGAGAAACAATAAATAAAGTTATTAGACCTAATAAAATTCTTTTAAATATTAAAAAAAACATAATCTGGATTATAAATCTAATAAATAAATTGTTTAAAAAACAGAAAAATTTTACAGGCCTTTTAAAAGGCCTGTAAAAAATTATTTTGTACTAATTTTTATTTATTTTATGCCAACGAACTGAAAAAACTTCTACTTCGTCTAAATTTTTAATCTTTGAAGAAGTTACTACCAATTTAGACACATGATAAGGTATCATAGTTCCTGATTCTTCCCATAAAGTTTTCTGTGCATTTTGGTAAGCTGCTTTTCTTTTATTAAAATCAAGTTCACCTCTAGCATTGGCTAAATTTTTATCAAAATCTGGATTTTTGAAAAACGACTCATTCCACTTTGCTCCGCTATGATAAATTTCATGCAAAGCACTATCTGCAGGTCTTTCGTTCCAACGTGTCATTGCAACAGGTTTTTTCATCCAAGTTTCCTTCCAATAACTTTTTGATGGAGTCATTTTTACTTCAGCCTTGATATTAGCTTTAGCTAATTGTTGTTGAAGAACTTCACCAATTGTTGGCCACGTAGGTTCTTTGGTTGAAACATGAATTACCATTTCAATACCATTAGGGTATCCTGCTTCTCTTAGAAGGTTTTTGGCTTTACTAATATTTTGTGGACATTCAATATTTAATCGATATTGATCTGAAGGCGCTACAGGAGTATCGCAAGCCACAGTAGCAGCTCCTCCCATAACAAGATCTACTAACTCTTGTCTATCAACAGCTAATCGAACAGCTTTTCTTACCTTGGGATTATCGAAAGGAGCTGTATCTGTTCTCATCACCATACCCCTCCAATTTCCTGTAGGTACAACTGATACATTAAATTTTGAGTTACCATCAAAAATTTTCTTTTGACTAAAAGGAACATATCTGTTCATATCAATTTGGCCTGTTAAAAGAGCTTGAACTCTTGCTTCTCCATCAGGTATAGCAATGACATGTACTTCTGCCAATCCAGGTGCACCTTCCCAATAATTAGGGTTTGCTTTTAAAATTGTTGTTCCTTCTGGATCAAAAGTATCAACTATAAATGGTCCAGTTCCAATTCCAGTCTTGCCTATAGTATCCCCTGAGCCATTAGGTATCATTCTTAATCTGTAATCAGTTAGCAATAATGGAAAATCTGCAAATGATGTATTTAATTTCATTTTAACAGTATGAGAGTCAACAACCTCAATATCCGTCACTGAGCTCATGCTTTTTTTTGCAGGTGACCCAATATCAGGATCTTTTACTCTCATTAAAGAATATGCTACATCTCCTGCATCAAATTCAGATCCATCATGAAATTTTACCCCTTTACGAAGATTAAAAGTCCATTCTGTTGCATCTGCGTTAGCTGACCAATCTGTTGCTAATTCTGGAGAGGTAACTCCATCCATATTTTTTCTTACTAAACGATTTTGCGTCATAATCACAACTTGGAATAAACGTCCTTTAGTAATCGCGTCTAAGTTCGTATCTTTTCCAAAACCTAAATCATGAGATATTTTAAAAACACCACTTGATGCATTAGCTTGTGAAAAAGAGATTAAAATAGATATCAATGATATTGATATTAATTTACAAATGTTTTTCATAGTTATTTCCCTCTGTTTAAAAAATTAATGTAACAATTCCTTCAGTGTATAACAACTAAGAAAACTCATTGTTTTATTTATAGTTATTGGATTATAATATTATTATAAATTAACGTCTTAATAGAAAACTAATATGAATGAAGCTTTGAAAAAGGTACGTTTTTCAATAAAACCATCTACTATAGAAAAGGACCAGCCATTAGAATTAGCAAGAACATTGCCTGTTCATCCTTTAACCTTTCAAGAGCTACCATTTGACCCAGAGTATTCTCACTATGCTGGTCGTCTCACAACTGAAAAATTATCAAATGCCTCAGCTGATCAAATGTACTGGAAAACAAGACAAGAATTAATCCTAAGACATACTGGAGAATATCCATTTGAAATTTCAGGACCTGACTCTCTAAAACTATTGCAAAAAATTTTTCCTAGAGATATCTCAAAAGTTAAAGTTGGAAGATGTTCTTATCAATTCGCATGTTATCATGATGGGGGAATGATCACAGACGGCTTACTTTTAAGAATAAATGAAGATAAATTTTGGTTTGCACAAGCAGATGGTGATCTCTTTTCTTGGTATAAAGCAAATTCAGAAAATCTAAATGTTAGTATAACTGATCCTAATGTTTGGATTAGTCAAATTCAAGGACCAAAATCAATAGATCTTTTAAATGTTTTGATAGATAAAAATATTACGAAAAATTTTAAATACTTTGACTGGTCAGAAGTAAAAATCAAAAATGAAAAAGTTATAATAAGTAGAACTGGATTTACAAATGAACTAGGTTGGGAGATTTATTTTCGTCCAGAAAATGATTCTGAGAAACTAGGTAATTTGATTTTGGATGAAGGTATGAAAATGGGAATGATTTTGACTGCAACACCATCATTTAGAGGAAGACGTATTGAGGCTGGTCTTCTATCTGCTGGACAAGACTTTGATAAAAACACAAACCCCTTTTCAGTTGGACTTGGTCGTTTTGTTGATTTAAATAAAGAAAATTTCATAGGAAAAAAAGCACTAATGGATGCTGATAAAAAGTGCAAAACATGGGGTATCAGGGTTCAGGAAAGCATTCCTTTAAAAGGTGAAACTATTAAACAAAATAATAATATAATCGGGAAAGTTACTTCAAGCACTTGGTCTCCATTTCAAGTTTGTGGAATTGGAATCGTTCATATGTATGATGTTAAATTTGGGCCAGGTACAGTTGTTGATGTTCAATGCATCAATGGAAAAATAATTAAAGGTCAGCTTTGTGAGCTACCTATGTATGATCCTAAAGGTGAGATTGTGAGAGGTTTGAAAAAAGATATTCCTTTAAAACCTGAACCTTGGAAAGGAATTTAAGTTTATTAATCTAATTAGGTATAGTTAATTTATTTTCTAGTTTATGTTTTGCTAATAATTTTTTAATAGTCCCATCTGAAATAATCTTTGATATAAATTTATTAATAAGTAGAATAATTTCTTGATTTCCTTTTTTAATACCTATTGATTGTTTAATAAATGTAAATGGCTTATCGATAATTTTTAGATTATGGTTCTTTCTTATTTCTTCAACCAGCTTAGGCCTTAATCCCGCTAAGACATCAGCCTTTCCATCATTAAATATTTTGTGTGAATCGTTTATACTTTTTGCTCTAATGATCTCTGCATTCTTAAAGTTATCTGAAAGCCAGAAATCATAAGCACTCTTATTTACTACTGCAATTTTAATATTTTTAGAATTTATTTCTTCATTATTTTCAATTTGATTTTTTTTCTTAATAATAAAATTCGCATCAATATTTATGTATGGTTTGCTGAAATCTATAATTTGAGCTCTCTTTCTTTCGTATGCAAAATTCCCAACGTCCCATTGGTCCTTATATACTGCATCCGCTAGCTCCCCTGGATTTTTGAATGACACAAACTTATGATTTACATCTAATTCTTTAGCTAATAATTTTCCGATATCCGGGGATAATCCCTGTGGATCAGAAAAATTGCTTTTTTTATCAACTAGCAAAAAATTACTCATATTTATTCCAATACGGAGTGGTTCTTTGTCCATTATTTTTTTTTTTAGATTATAAAACATTGAAAGTTACTTTATTAAATTCTTAATATATATTAATTTTCAATCATAATTCTTATCAAAATTTTAATGAATAATATTGAAAAAAAAATAATTGCTATAGGTGGGGGTGGTTTTACACATCAAACAGATGATAAATTAGACAAATATGTGATATCTAACTGCGCAAAACCCAAAATTAAATTTGGCTTCTTACCAACAGCAAGTCAAGACGATCCTAAAAAAATAAATTTTTTTTATACAGTTCTTAAAAAATATAATTTAGAACTTTCACATTTTGAGTTGTGCAATAGTGTTAATGGTTTTTATGATTGGGTTTTCAAAAATGATATAATCTATGTGGGGGGAGGAAATACATCCTTCATGTTAAAAATCTGGCAAGATAATAGACTCACAGATATATTTAAAAAAGCTTATAATTCTGGGATTATTTTATGTGGTGTTAGTGCAGGAGCAATATGCTGGTTTGATTGGGCTTTAACTGACTCGCTCGGACCTGAATATCAACCTTTAAAAGGTTTAAATCTAATATCAGGTAGTTGTACACCTCATTCCACAGAACTTAAAAGAATAAAAAAATTTGAATTAGAAATTAAAACTAATAAATTACCACCTGGAATAGCAATTGATGATGGAGTTGCAGTTTTATTTAAAAATGGAAAGCCTACTTATGTCTTTTCATCTCGAATAAATTGTGATGCTTATTTTATTGATAAAAATAATAAAATTAGTCTAAAAGAATATATAAATTAAATTTATGAATAAAATATTAGGAAGTAAAAAAATTCACAACGTAGCTGAGGCAAGGAAACTGGCTCAGAAAAGAGTGCCAAAATTAATGTTTGATTTTGTTGATGGTGCATCTGGAGATGAAAAATTATGCGAAAACAATAGCATCGCTTTAGACCAAATCAGATTGCAACCAAAAGTTTTAAGAAATGTTGAAAAAAGAAATATTAAAAAGGATTTCTTCGGAATAGAATATAATCAGCCTTTTGGTTTTGCTCCTATGGGTATGTGTAATTTAACCTGGCCAGGTGCTGACCAGATGTTAGCAAGAGAAAGTCTAAACAATAATATTCCAATGTGTGTATCGATGGCGTCGTCTACATCTTTAGAGAAAATGTATGAAATTTCAGAGGGACATGTTTGGTTACAATTGTATAATTTCCAAGATGAAGAATTTGTAATGGAATTATTAGAAAGAGCAGAAAAAACTGGATATAAAGTTGCAATATTAACTGTAGATGTTCCCATACAATTTAGAAGATCTAAAGACAGCAGAAATGGATTTACGGTACCTTTTAATATTGGATTAAAACAATTTATAGATTTTGCTGTCCATCCAAAATGGTCGATAAGCACATTGTTGGCAGGAATACCAAAACCCATGAACTATGAGACATCTAGAAGAGGAAATAAATTTGTTAGAAGTGAAAGCAGAGGTTCTACAGATTGGAATACCCTAAGAAGAGTCAGAGAAAAATGGAAAGGTAAACTAATTATTAAAGGTGTAATGTCACAGGAGGATTCAATTAAGATAAAATCCGAGGGAGTAGATGCAATTCAGGTATCTAATCATGGTGGAAGACAACTAGAAAGTGCAGTTACGTCTGTAGAAGCTTTACCATTAATTAGAAACGCAGTAGGAAAGGACTTCCCTCTAATATTTGATAGCGGAATACGTGGAGGAAGCGATATAGTAAGAGCATTAGCTTTAGGAGCCGACTTTACGATGATAGGTAGACCTGTAATGTATGGAATAGGAGCAGACGGTGCAAAAGGTTTAAAAAAAGTTGTTGATATAATTAAAGATGAGTTAAGCACAACATTAGGTTTAGTTGGTTTAACTAATGTAAAAGATATATCTTCAGATATAATAGCTGAAAGATTCATAAGGGATTTTAAATATTAAATGTCAGAAAAAAAAATAAGAGGTGGAGCGCTAATAGCTAGAGCTTTAAAAGAAAAAGGAATAGATAAAGTTTTTACTCTATCAGGTGGTTTTTGCAATCCAGCTATAGAAGGTTTTATGGAATGTCAGATAGAGGTAACAAATTGCCCACATGAACAAATTGCGGGACATTTGGCAGATGGTCATACTAGAATTACTCGTAAACCATCTGTTTGTTTAGTTGGACCAGAAGGTTTTGCGAACGCTGTTCCATCAATGATGGAGGCTTGGGGAGAAAGAACCCCCATAATTTATATCACTGGATCTAGTAGTTTGAAAAGACAAGGCTCAGGAGGATTTAAAGAAATAGACGATGTATCAATAGCTGCTCCATTAACAAAATACAGTGCCAGCATAACAGATGGGAGTAGAATAAGAGAATTTGTTGATAAAGCTTATAGAATTGCAACCAATGGTTATCCAGGAGCTGTTCATTTAAGTTTGCCTGTTGATTTAATGTTTTCTTCTTTCCCAGAAGATGCCGGACTTCAAGAAAGACCTTTTTCACACAAAGCTAAGCCAATTGCTAAAGCTTGGCCTGATCCTAACTCAATTTCAGAAATTTTAGAACTTGCCAGAAAATCAAATAAACCAATTTTAATTGGTGGTCATGGGGTTTGGTGGTCAAAATCAGAAAAAAAATTAGAAAATGCTGGAAATATTTTAAATATTCCAATTTTCAATATACCTTATCATCAGAAATTATTAGGAGAAGAGGCAAACACATATATGGGTTTGGCTGATATACATCAATATCCTCCATCTGAATTTGCATTAGCTAATTCTGATTTAGTTTTAATGGTTGGGGCTAGATTAGATAATCAGATGAATTTTGGAAATCCTCCTTTTTTTCCAAAGAGCACTACTCTAGTTTGTATAAATGGTTCTCATGAAGAAGTAGAATTTAATCATGCGGCAGACATTAATCTTTTATGTGATCCAGGTATATTTTTAGATACTTTAACAAATTTGAAAAAAAACAATAAATGGAATTTAAACAGTAGCTGGTTTGAAGATAATAAAAATAAAAAACACGAATGGGTAAATAAATCTTTAGAAGAATTAAAGGAAGAAGCTGAGAGAGCAAAAAAAAATGGAGATAAGATACATCCGCTTCAATTATCTTTAGATGTTCAAGATGCAATGAATGAAAAAGATTGGTTAGTTATAGATGGTGGAAATACTCATTTTTGGTCAGAGATTGCAATCAATATTGCAGGCGCAAAAGGGAAAAAACTTGGAGGTATTTTGCATCCAGGTACATTTAGTATGCTTGGAGTTGGAGTGTCTTTTGCTTTATCAGCTAAAAATAATAACCCTAAATCAAACGTTATTCTTATCAGTGGTGATGGTGCTTTTTTATCTGGAGGTATGTCAATAGAAGCTGCTTTTTTTGAAAACAAGCCTATTGTTGTTGTTATTGACAACAATGGAGGGCTTGCATCAATTGGTCAACAACAAGAACGTTTGTTTGAAAGCGGAAAAAGAGTAGCAACAGACTTTAGAGATATTCCATTTCACAAAATTTTTGAAGGTTTTGGAGGATATGGAGAACTTGTAACAAAAAGAGAAGAGCTTGGACCTGCTTTAAAAAGAGCTATAGCTAGCGGTAAAACTGCTTGCGTAAACGTAAAAGCAAAACCAGTATTAAGTCCGATAGTTGCTGCAGTTGCGTCAAAAAGAGAGAAATCCTCAATTGAATAATTATGACAATTTTTTCATCACATTTATTAAATTCTGTAAACGGAACTCACGCTCATGGTGTTAAAATAATTATATATCAAGTGAAATCTAATGGGGAAAAAACAATTTTTTATGAGGCTGAAACAGATCAATCTGGAAGATTTTCAAAAGATTTTAAACTAAATAAGGAAGACTGCAACTCTGAATATGAAATGGTTTGTAAAACAGGTAAATATTTTTCTGAAAAAAAAATAGTTTCAGAAATTATTGTAAAGTTTAAAATGCCAAATCCAGATAAAAAATATCATATACCAATAATTATTTCACCTAATGGTTACTCTATTTGGTGGTCTGATTAATCAAATTGCCAAATCTTAAAAATGCAAAATAGTATTAAATTAAATATGTCACGTAGAATAAGAAGGACACCATTTACAAATAAAGTTGAAGAATGTGGAGTATCAGACTTCACTGTTGTAAATCATATGCTTTTGCCAAAAGGTTTCAAGAACTCAGTAGAAGAAGACTATTGGCATTTGAGTCAACATGTTCAAATTTGGGATGTCTCATGTCAAAGACAAGTTCAAATTACTGGGCCAGATGCCAAAAAGCTAGTTCAATTATTAACACCAAGATCTATAAAAAAAATGGAAACTGGAAAATGTTTTTATATTCCTATGATTGATGAAAATGCAGGGATGATTAATGACCCTGTCTTATTAAAACTTGACGATGATATGTTCTGGATATCAATAGCAGACTCCGACATTCTCCTCTGGGCAAAAGGTATAGCAATCGGATCAAATCTGAATGTAAATATTATTGAACCCGATGTTTTCCCTTTAGCTGTGCAAGGTCCTAGATCTGAGGAATTAATGATAAAAGTATTTGGAGATAAAATTAAAAAAATTAAATTTTTTAACTTTAAAGTTTTTGATTTTAATGGCACTAAGCAAATTATTGCTAGGTCTGGCTACAGTAAAGAAGATGGTTTTGAAATTTATTTTAAAGGATATGAGGATTATTTTGATAGTACTCTATTGGGTGAACAGCTTTGGAGCTCAATATGGGAAGCTGGAAAAGAATTTAATATATCTCCAGGCTGTCCTAACCTTATTGATAGAATAGAAGCAGGTTTAATGTCTTACGGCAATGACTTTACAAAAGAAAATAATCCCTTGGAATGTAATTTAGATAAGTATTGTAATCCGACAGAATCGCATTCTTTTATAGGTAAAAAAGCATTGAGAAAAATTCAGATGGAGGGGATTAAACAAAAAATGAGGGGAATTATCTTTGATGGTGAACCTTGTGCTCCTACTGGAAAACCTCTTGAAGTATACTCTGAAAATAATGATAAAATTGGTCAAATTGCATCTGGCATTTACTCACCAAGAATAAAAAAAAATGTTGGACTTTCAATGATATTAAAAAATTATTGGAATATTGGACAAAATGTTATCGTTAAAAGGCTTGATGGCGCTAGAAATCAAGGAATTATAACTACTTTACCATTTCCAAAATAATTCTATATTATGATCATAAATGTATAAATCTGTAATAGCTGGTTATTCTCGATCGCCATTCACCATGGCTAAAAAAGGTGATTTAATAGAAGTTAAACCAGTTAATTTGCTTGCAAATGTAATAAAAAATTTAGTTAAGAAATCTGATATAAAAAAAGAGGATATTGAGGATATTATTGTAGGTTGTGCATTTCAAGTTGGTGAGCAATGCTTTAATATTGGAAAATTAGTAACATTCTTAACTAATATGGAAGTCAACACCTCTGGTATGACAGTTGATAGATGGTGTGGATCATCTATGGAAGCAATACATATAGCTGCAGGCAAAATAGCAATGGGATCTGGAAAAGTTTTTATATGTGGTGGTGTTGAAAGTAT
>MDTA01076966.1_pt1 | contig 14301 bp, 13 predicted proteins | sample 811151 | NCBI WGS metagenome assembly MDTA01 (sample SAMN05326648, study PRJNA326480) | marine metagenome | isolation source: seawater | place: Indian Ocean: South | collected 2010 | reverse complement strand
AATGAAATTGTGTAGGGGAAGTGATAATAAAAAAAATCGTCATGTGTTTTGTGCATCAAAATTCCAATAAATAAAACAGACGAAATCAATAAAATTAGTTTTATTTTTTTTCTGAATAATTTTTTTTTTAAAATTAAAAGAAAAGCAAATAAGCCGATTATCAAAAAAATAGAGTTATGAATAAAACTATGAGAAACAAATAAATTGGTAATATAAGACAGAATTGTCATAAATAAAATACCACTTAAACCCAATTCTCCAATCGAAAGTCTTATAGATAAAAGTTTAGATGATAGATATCCAAAACCAATAATTGATAACAAAATGACCAAATAACCAAAATAAAGTATCGGTAAATTTATCATTTAAAAATGTAATAAAATTGTATCAATGTGAGAGAGGATTTTTAATTAATTTAATTTTTTTTAGTAGATTTTTTTTTAATCTCATAAATAATTATTACTGACTTTTACATTAAATAAACATTGTTGTAAAAATTAAAAATCAATATATGAATATTCTCTGTAATTTCTAATAATGATATCAAAAAAATTAGATATAACTGATTACTTTATTATTATTCTATTTGCTACACTTCCAGTGGCAATAATTGTTGGAAATTTTTTTACAAATTTTTATTTATTTTGTATTTTTTTAATATTTATCTTTAATACTTTAAAAAAAAAAAATCTAACTTGGTTAAAAAGTAAAGATTTTATTATCCTTTTAATTTTTTATTTATATATTTGTTTAAATTCATTTATAAATTTTTCAATCAATCCATCATTTGGCTTTGATGGACTTATACGATCGTTATTTTTTATTAAATTTTTGATACTATTTCCAGCTATCCCTTTTTTATTAAGTAAAAAAGAAATATTAGAAAAAATTTTCAAAGTCTGGTTATTCATAACACTCATAATTGTAATTGATGTTTTTTTTGAAAAATATAACGGTTCAAATATTCTAGGATTTAAAAGTCTAGATGAAACAAGAATAACTAGTTTCTTCTATGATGAAAATGTAGTGGGAACTTTTCTTTTTAGTTTTGGATTTATTTCGACAGTTTTTTTCTTTCAAAATAAACTTACAGAAAAATATAAAATAATTTTAAATTCAATATTAATTCTTGTTTTTTTTAGTATCTTAATTACTGGTGAAAGATCAGCTTTTTTAAAATCAGCCTTGCTCTTTTTTTTGATTTTTTATTTTATAGACGAAAGAAAAATAATTTTAAAAAAAACTTATTTACTTGTAATAACAATTTTCTTAGGGATATCTTTATTTCTTATTTTTCCAACTGTTCTTTTAAAACAAACAGAATTTTTTGATAGAATTCTTAAAGTAGAAAATCCGAAATCTTTTTCTCAACGATTTGAAAACATAAAATATTTTGCTCATTATGACACTGCAATTGAAATTTTCAAAAAAAACAAATTAAATGGTATTGGAAATAAAAATTTTAGGTTTGAGTGTCATAATAAAAGATATTTTAAAAAAAATCTTAAATTTACAAATCAAAGATGTTCAACACACCCTCACCAGATACATTTTGAAATATTATCAGAACAGGGACTAATAGGGTATCTAATTATTATTTATTTTTTATTTAGTTATTTTAGAGAAAAATTTTTTTATGACTTGAGAAAAAAAAATATTTTTAAAATTACGATAAACTTTTATTTAATAATTTTTTTGATACCAATTTTGCCAAGTGGAAGCTTATTTTCAACATTTAACGGAATCTTATTTTGGTTTTTCTTAGGACTTTCTAATTTAAAAAAATGAAACTAAGATTTTTTTTTTAAAATAAAATAAATAAAATTATATAAAATGATATTTAGAATTATAATAAATATTAATGTTTTTGTTTGTGAAACATTTGTAAAAGCTACATAGAAAATAATTAAATTGTAAAAATTAATAGATATTCCTGCAAGAGAGCTAATAATCCATTTTTTAAGTTTTAATTTTTTGGTAAAAAAAAAGAATAAAAGTTGATGGAGGTGCATATTATCAGGTTCAGTGACTCCAGTTTTTTTAATTCTTTTTCGAACCATTGAAAATAAACATTCGTAGGCTGGGTACCACAATAAACATGCAATAAAATAAGGTGAAATTATTAAATCTAATTTTGATAATTCGATTAAGTAATATCCAATAATTAATGATATTAAATACGAACCACCATCTCCGCAAAAAAGTTTTTCAAAAAAATTAAAAAAAAACATTACAAAAAGAACAGAAAAAATAATCTTGAGATTTTGAGTTTCGAAATCAAAATTATATTTATTAATTGTAACAATCATTATTAAAACTACAGATATAAAATATCCGATTAATAAGGTGTTAACACCATCTATAAAATTAGATCCATTGATTAAAATTAATAAACAAAAAACAACAAAAAAGTATTTAAATAAAGTGATTGTAAGTAATTGATCAAATAAAGGAATTCTGATGGAAGAAATAAAATTCTTACTTAAGAACACTAAAATTAATATTATAGATATTTGTAAAATAAATCTTTTATAAGGTGATTTTAATATATTTATGTCTGACAAAATTCCAACAAAGAAAATTAAAAACATTAAATAACTAAAACTATTTTCAAATTTTAAGAATAAAAGTGTATTAAATATAAAAATCAAACCACCACTGATAGGGACAGAATTTTCACTTACAAATGATTTGTGGGGAAAAAACTTTTCATCAATTAAAAATCTATATTTAATTAAAATATAATTAATGATTAAAGATGAAGAAAATGAGATTAATAATAAGCCAATCTCTGACATATATTAAATTTTAAATTTTTTTTTAGCCTCAATCAAATCACTTTCGATCATATCTTTTACTAAATTTTTAAAAGTATAATTTGGTTTAAATTTTAAAACTCTAAAAGCTTTTCTTGCATCACCTCTTAAATATTGAACTTCATTTGGTCTAAAATAATTTTTGTCTATTTTAATGATTATTTCTCTTTTTGATCCCTTTTTAATATATCCAACTTCATTTAATCCTTTTCCTTGCCAATATATTTTTATACCTAGATAATTTGAGGCTGTTTCAACAAATTGCCTTACTGAAAATGCTTTTCCTGTAGCAACTACAAAATCATCTGGTTTTTTTTGTTGTAAAATTCTCCATTGCATTTCTGTGTAATCTTTTGCATGTCCCCAATCTCTTTTTGCATTTAGATTACCTAAGTATAATATTTCTTTACTACCTAGTTTTTTTCTTGCTAAAAATCTTGTAATTTTTCTAGTTACAAAAGTTTCTCCCCTTCTTGGACTTTCATGATTAAATAAAATTCCATTGCAAGCAAATATTCCATATGACTCTCTATAGACCGAAGTAATCCAATAGGAATAAAGTTTAGCAACTCCATATGGTGATTTTGGATGAAATTTAGATTTTTCGCTAAAAATATTCTTGCCGTATGTCTCTCCAAAAAGTTCTGAGGTGCTAGCTTGATAAAATTTGGTATTTTTTATCTTTAAAAATCTTATTGCCTCAAGCAATCTGAGAGTTCCAATCCCAGATACTTCAGATGTATATTCTGGATTTTCAAATGATACTCCAACATGACTCTGAGCTCCTAAATTGTAAATTTCATGTGGTCTGATTTTATGTATAATATTATAAATACTATTTGTGTCAGTCAAATCACCGTAATGTAAAAAAAAATTAGTTTTATTATGAGGATCTATATAAATATGGTCAATTCTTTTAGTATTAAATGTTGAAGATTTTCTTATTAATCCATGAACAATATAATTTTTTTTTAATAAAAGTTCTGCGAGATAAGAACCATCTTGACCTGTAATTCCAGTCACTAAAGCAATTTTTTTCATTTTTTAAATACGAACAATCTTAATATAGAAATTAAAATTAAAAAACCATCCTTAAATTCATTTACTTTCTTTTTTCCACTAATTCTTGGTCTTTCATAAGATGGAAAATCAAATACTTTAAAAGATTTAAATTTTGCCTTAATTGATAGTTCTATACAAAAAGTAAAATCGTTAGACGTTAATTTTAATGATTTGAATGCATCTGTATTACCCATTACATAAGTAAAAAGTACATCGGAAATATTTAATCTAAATAACATTTTACATAAAAAAGTAAAAAAATAATTTCCTAAAAGTGTCAGAAAAGTATCATCATCACTTCCTCCGGGTTTTTTGTATCTCGTGCTAAAAATGAATTGAAAATTATCTTCAATCTTATTCAGCATTTCCTTTAAATATTTTGGATCAAACGAACCATCAGCATTAAATATACAGGAGTATTCTGTAGTAGAGTGATTTAAGCCTTGAATAAGAGCATTACCAAAACCCTCGCCTTTCTGTATCAGTACCTCACAATCTGAACTCTCAATTGCCTTTAATGTTTCTTTATCATACTTTGGAATAACTACAATTTTTTTGCAATTAAGATTTAATTTTTCAATTTCTTCTAAAACAATCGGTAGTGTGGAAGCTTCATATTTTGCAGGAATGACTAAAGTTAAATTTTCCATAATAAATCACAAGTATATCAAAATTTTTTTTTTAAAAGCAAAAAAGGTTAATCTTATTACAAAAAATAAAGATAAAAAAAAATTATATTTCATGTGTATTTTATATAAACGAAAAGCATCAATGAACTTTTGAAATATTGAACTAGATAGTGAATTGTCTGTTTTTCTCCAAACAACTAATTTTGATTTAATTCCATGAAAAATCTTAAGATTATTAATTAGTTTTAACCACAACAAATAATCTTCTTTCGTTTTTAAATTAGAAAATGAGAATTTTCCCATAACATTCTTATCTATAACTACAGTTGATAGTCCTATGTCACAACTTTTAATCAAATCACTAAATTTTAAAATATTTTTTGGTATGAAAGAGCCAATTTTCTTATTATTAGTGTCTATTATTTCATACCCACAATGAGATAAAGGGATTTTATTTTTTGTCATAAATTTTATTTGTTTTTTAAGTTTGTTTTTTTTCCAAATATCGTCAGCATCACAGAATGCTATAAACTTTCCCCTCGATATTTTTATGCCTTTATTTCTAGAGCGACCGACACCAAGATTTTGTTGATTTATAATTAAACGTGATTTGTTTTTTTTATATTTTTTTAATAATTTCTTTACATAATACAATTCTGATTTATCATTATCATCGTAAATGATAATAATTTCGTTTTTTTTATAACTTTGATTACAGATAGATTTTAATGTTTTCTCAAAATATTTTTTTTTTTTATAATAAGGAACTATGATAGATACTAGACTTTTCTCAAAATTCATTAAAAATAAAAGTTTCTATTATTTGTTTTTAATTTTTTTTTTTGTTTTTTGTATTTCAACACCAATAATAAGTTTTTTATTTAAAATCAATTTATCAAATTTATTTGGAACAAAAATCTTAAATGATTACCTTCTTTTCTATAATATTAGGGCAATTAGTGGGGGTGTAGTTAGTGATTTAGCAACTCACTGGGAATATATAAAATTACTCAAGAATGATTTAACTAATTTGTTAAAGCTTACACTTGGGGTTGATGGAAATGCAAAATTAATAAATTTTCCTCTTCACCATATAATATTTTCACAACTTTTTTTTATAGAGACACTGAGTCAGTACTTGATAACTTTCTTTATATTATCTTTTTTATTACCAATTATTTTTTATAGGATTTTAAAAAAAAATTTTCAAAATTTAAATAAATTAAATCTATTTCTTATAACTTTCATTATCTTAATCCTGCCAGGTTTTCAATATTCTGCTATTTGGGGAAATAACCATATCACAGCATTAATATTTTTTTCATTAGGTATTTATTATTTGCAAGAATTTAGATTTAATAAAAGTAAAATAAACTTAATAAAATCTTTATTTTTATTTAGTCTGGCTTGCTATACGAAACAATTCTACGTTTTTATTTTTATTTATATTTTATTGTTAGTTTATAAGAAACTTTTATTAAAAGAATTTTTTTTAATATTATTGTATTTAACAATTTTAGGTTTACCTGGATTATTATTTACAATAAAAAATCCATTATTATTATTAGGTCTCTCTCAAGATGTTACAAACTTTGGTTCTACAATATTGATCAGTGGATCAATAATGTTTTTCTATCTGATACCTTTCATTATTCAATATGTGAAAAATAAAATAAATGAAAATAAAGAATTTAAAGACTTTTATAATTATAAAAGATTAATTTTCTCTTTGACAGTAGTCATTATTTTATCTTTTTCTTTCAAATACGATAGTGATGTGGGTGGAGGAGTGTTTTTAAAAATATCTAATATTATTTTTGAAAATAACATACTCTTATTTCTTACTTCTGTTTTAGGTATTTATTTTCTTTTTTATTTTTGTGAGGAAAATTTTGAAAGTATATTATTAGTGATTTTGTTATTAATTACATTTAGCTCAGGATATTTTATATTTCAAAAATATTTTGAACCAATGTTTTTTATAATTTTCTTAAGCTTATTCGATAAAGAAAAAATATTATTTTCAATAAATAAAAATAATTTCGTTTTGTGTTCTTATTTTTTTATCTACTATTCAACCTTAAACTATATATACTTTTTTGGTTTGTAACTTATCAAACCCATAATTCTTCCTAGAGCTCTTGAGAAGAAGAATTTTGATTTAATAAGATTTTTTTTAGTTGGAAAAATTAAAAGAATAATCGAATATATTAATTGATAAAATATTTTAAGTATTATTATATAGATATAAATCTTTGGATAAATTTTCTGATCTATCAAATTTCCAGAGTAACCATATCTAAAATTTCTTTTTAAAAACCAAAATATATTTTCTCTATTTTCTTGTATATTTTCAACTACATAAGATCTTGAGTTCCATTTTATCACGTAATTATTAACAGATAAATTTTTGAAAAATAATTGATCTGATCCACCATAATTTTTAAAATTTTCATCAAATTTTAAATTTTTTAAATAAAATATTTTTTTTGAGAAAAGACAGTTATTAGACGCCACCCAATCAACCCTTTGTTTATTTTTTCTATTTGGTTCTAGACAATCGTAGTACCTTTTAAAAAAATCATTTTTAAAATGATGTTTTTGTGGACCACCAATTATTGAACATGAAGTCGATTTTATGAATTTATTCATATAAAACAACCAATTACAATTCAAAAAACAATCATCATCAACAAAACCAGCGTAATCAAAATTTTTAAACTTTAAAAACTTTAAAAAAAGGTTTCTGGAAGAAGGTATATTATCTTTATTTGAATTAATAATTGAATAACTAAAACTTTTAATTATTTTTGATATTAAATTTTTTTGAAATAAAATTTTGTTCTCTATTACAAATACTAAATGAAAATTTATATAATTTACTTTTTTCAAATTTTCTAAAGAATTAAGTAAAATATTTAAATACCTAATATTTTTTTTGCTTAGAAGAGTACATAAATAAATTTTCATTTTAAAATTTTATTAAAATTCTTTAAAATTCTAATTATATATATAATGTAGACAAATATTATGTTTTGATCGTTGTTAATTCTAATTTTGTTACATTCTTTAAGATAATCAATAAACTTAATTTTTGATGACAATCCTCCTGATCGGAATCTTCCAAAAATTTCTGTTTTTTTTGTGGCTACACCTTTCATCTTAAATTTTTTTATTAATCTAATAAAAAGATCATAGTCTGCAGAATATTTATATCTTAAATCATACAATCCAACTTTTAATTGTGATCTTTTTTTTATAAAAAAACCTATGGAATGAGTTGTATAAAAACCAAAACTCCAATCTATAATTTTTGGATTATAACCATATAGTAATTTATGTTTATAGACACTTCCAAATAGAAAATCTAAGTTCCTATTTTTATTGAAATATGAGTTAACTATTTTTAATGTATTTTTATAATAAATATCATCAGAATTTAAAATTCCAATTAATTCTCCAGAGGCCTTTTTGATACCTAAATTCATTGCATCATAAAGTCCTTTGTCATTACGATTTCTATAAAATTTAATCTTTCCTCTAAATGACTTTATAATCTTGATTGTTTTATCAGATGAATTGCCGTCTATGATTAAGTGCTCATAATTTTTGTAACTTTGATTTTTTACACTTAAAATACAATCTTTAAGATATTTTTCAGAATTCTTAGTCACCGTTATTATAGAAAATTTGTATTTTTTCATTTAAGTTTTATCTATCAATCGTTTATATTTTAATGAGTTTAGAATTGGATCAAATCTAAAAAAATAATTCTCAGCTAACAAAGATTTTTTTCTTAATCTTTTTTTTTTTTGATAAAAGGCAATTATCTTATTAGCTAAGTTTTTATAATCACCTACTTTAAACAAATCTCCTAATTTTCCATTAAGAAGTATTTCTTTAGGACCAGTAGGACAATTACTTGAGATTATCGGAACATTATATTTTTGTGCTTCAATCAAAACGTTTGGCAAACCCTCATATTTTGATGTCAAAACAAAAAGGTTGCTATTGTGAATATAACTTTCAGCATCTTTTTTATAACCAGATAAAATGACATTTTTTGACAATTTATATTCTAAAATACTTTTTTTTAAATTTTTCATTAGATCTCCTCTACCAATGATACAACATCTAAAATCAATTTTTTTTAATCTCAAAATACTTAAACTTTTTATAAGTGTAATTTGATCTTTTTGAGAAGTTAATCTTCCAATATTTAATATTTTAAGACCTTTATATTTTTCAAAAAACTTTAAATCTTTTTTAACCTTTTTTGGACTATTTAAATTATAAATCAGATTTGATTTGATATTCATTTCAGTTAGTTCATTTTTAAATGCTTTTGAATTAACAATGATCTCATCTGCTAAAGAGTAAACAACTTTGAAAAAAAGTTTTTTTGATAGACTATTTACATATTTCTTCAAACTTGTATTTAATCTAACCAAAATTTTAAAACCAAAAATTTTTGAGATAATTATAACGGGCACATTAGATTGAAAAGACAATATAGTTGTATCTTTAAAAGCAAAATTTTTAATCAATAAGTGTAAAGAAATAATTGTTTTAAATAATCTGCTTTTATTAGAAAAAAATTTTGAGGAAGGATTAATTTGAATTATTTTATCACTTTTTTTAAAAATTTTCTTATCTACAGATACAATAAAAATTTTGTTAAATTTTCTACTTAAAAATTTAAGTAATAAAAAAAAATTTTTTTCAACTCCTGCTCCCTCTATCGAAGGAATAAAAAAAACAATATTTTTTTTCACAATTTTTATTTATTTTTAGTGTACCATTTTATGGTATCAATCAATCCATTCTCTATTGATATTTTTGGTTTCCAGCCTAATTTTCTTAAATTTGTCAAATCTAATATTTTTCTTTTTGTACCATCTGGATACTTTTTATTGAATCTTAATTTCTTCCTTGATTGAGAAAGTAAGTTAATTAAATTAGCGAATTTTTTAATTGTTAATTCTTGACCTGAACCAACATTAATTACACTATTTTTTTTTATTAAGTTCAGTAATAATTTATTCTTTGCTAATTTTTTATAAATAATAAAAGAAATTGCATCTGCTAAATCATCAACATGCATTATTTCTCTTTTAGGTAATCCAGAGCCCCAAATTTCAACAAATTTTTTTTTGCTATACTTTGAGTCCACAAATTTTTTAATAAGAGCGGGGATGAAATGACTGTTTTTAGAATTAAAATTATCATTTGGACCATACAAATTACATGGCATTAAGGTTAGGTAATTTGTTCTGTATTGTTTATTATAGAACTCACATAACTTTAAACCCATTATTTTAGCTAATGCATATGCCTCATTAGTTTTTTCAAGAGTGCTTGTTAATATAAACTCCTCTTTAATGTGCTTTGTAAAATTATTTGGATAAATGCAAGAACTGCCAAGATTTATAAAATGTTTTATCTTATTCTTAAAAGATGCATTAATTAAGTTAAGTTGTATTTCAATGTTTTCATTTAAAAACTCAACAGGATATGAAGAATTAGCTAATATACCCCCAACTCTTCCAGCACAGTTTACTATAATATCGGGTTTTTTTCTTTTTATAAAATTTTCAACTTTTCTTTTATCAAGTAGATCCAATTTTTTTTTTTCTGCATAGATTAATTTATCTACTTTATTTTTTTTAAAATATCTCATCAAGGCACTTCCAACCATACCTCGGTGACCAGTAATATAAATTTTTTTACTTCTTAAAACTTTTAGTTTAGTCATGACAATAATTTCTAAATCAATGAAAAATTTCTTGAATAAATCAACACTAACATTAAATCTAATTGTTATAAAATAAAAGATATATATTCTATTAAATATGCAAAAAAGTCCAAATTCTAATTTTGACGAACCAACAAGAATTTGTACCCTACAAAGTCTTCCGATTATCACAAAAAAAATTTGTAATTATGGTAAATTTTAAACAAATTTTAGTACTTAAGCAGTTTAAAATTGTTTATTAATTAATTGCTGGTAAAGAAAGGTCATTAAAAATTTATAAAATTATTTGAAATAAACCAAAAAAAACATGACAAAAAATATAGAACATGTTCATGGAAATATTAAAATAAAATTAGCAAAATTTTTGTCTAAACAGTTTGCAAATATTTTATTTATTGTTTTTAAAATTTTTTTTCCTAAAGCAAAAACTTCCTCAAATGAAATACTTATATCTAGGGCCACATACGCACCATGGAAAATTGACTATAAATTTATGGCAATATTCAAAAAAATTAATGGTTTAACTCTTTTAGATTACCCCAGATTATTCACAATCTTTTTTCTCAGCAAACAAATCAATAAACTTAAAGGTGATATTTTAGATATTGGTTGCATGAAAGGGGGTGTTGGAATTTTATTGTCTTTCATGAATATAAACGGGAGAGTAATGCTTTTTGATACGTTTGAAGGTTTTTTGGACAAAGAAAATCTTCACAAAAATAATGTTTTTAAATTCGAGGGACTTGATGAATTAAAAAAGATAATTAAAAGATATAAATTGAAAAATACTTTTGTTTATAAGAAATATTTTCCTAATAAAGTCAAGAACTTAAAGATTAGAAAAATTAAACTTTGTCATATTGATGTCAATACTTATGTTTCTACAAAAAAATGTTTTTACTTTGTGAAAAATAAAATAGTAAAAAATGGGATAATTATTTTTGATGATTATGGTATTCATGGAGTAGAAAGAGTAACAGAATTTGTGAATAGAATCATTAAGAAAGAAAGGAGAAATTTTATCTTTATCCAAAATTATTTTGGTCAGTGCATATTACTAAAAAAATAAACTTATTATTTTATATCAAATATATGTTTTTTAAAAAATTTTATATAATATATATCTTTATTACTTATTCTTATTAAATGGTTTTTCTCTTTCTATTTTTTTCAAGAGGAAATTGATGTAAGAGTTTTATTTGAAAGTGTTGCAGACGGTAAATATTATTTTCCTTTAATTAAATTTCTATCAGATTTAAATTTCAACTTATCTTTCGATCCAAGCATAGAAAATTTAAAAATTGTTCCTATACCTATTTCTACTTTATTTTTTTACTCAATTTTAAAACCTAATTTTTTAATACTAAATATAAACAACAATTTCTATGATATAACTAAATTAAAATTAATTGATTATTGTATTGAATTTCAGGGGAATAATTGCATTCTATTTAAACAAAAAAATAAATATAAATGTAAAAAAAAAGGTTAACATTTAAATAATATTTTTTGACATAATTTAACTTGGTTTTTGCAAAAAATTCAATTCTTATACTTTTCAATAATTAAATATTTTCAAATATTTTTTCATACTTTTTTAAGTGAGATTTTTCGGAAAAACGTGATATGTTTTTTCTTGCAATCATCATTTTTTTTTCAAGAATTGATGGCCTCTTGCAGAATATATTGATTTTTTTCGATAAATCCTCAGGATTATTCTTTTTGAAAAAATATCCACCTTTTCCATTTAAAAGTATCTCCTTAGCTCCCCCTTTGCAGTCAGAACAGATTGTAGGTAAACAGCTATTAATAGCCTCAACAATCGCATTCGGGAAACCCTCAAAAATAGAGGCATTAATAAATAAATTTGCTTTTTCTAAATATTTTTTTGGATTTTTGAAACCCATCAAACTTACTTTTTTTTTAAGACCACAACTATTAATAATTTTTTTCAATTTTTCTTTTTCAGGTCCTTCCCCTAGTATGTAATATTGAAACGATTTAGTTTTAACTAATGTCAATGCTTTTAAAACAGTTTCATAACCTTTTTCTTTTACAAGCCTTCCAACTGATATGATTCTTAAATTTGTAAAATTGTTTTTTTTTGGGGGGTAATAGTTAGAAAAAGATGGAGAATGAATAGCTTCTACTTTTGCTTTAGTAATTTTAATCAAATCTTTTTTACCGCTCTTTGTATTAGATATAATAACATCAGCATTTTTGTAATATACCTTTACAAGAATAAAGATAACAATATTTTTTAAATACTTAAGAAATGTATCATACCATAATAATTCGGAAATATCTGTTCGTTCAATACCTATTACTTTAAGGTTTTTTATTTTTCTTAAAAAAATTATTGATGAAACATTGGTATAATGATGCGCAGATAAAAATATATTTTTTTGGTATTTGCTACTTATGTTTTTTTTTACAATTTTAGATATCTGAAACATTGAAAAAAAAACATTTTTTTGTTTAATTTCATAAATTTTACAACCAATTTTTTTTAATTTAGATTTATATGAATTTTTACCTAAAGATATTAAAGAGATATTATATTTTTTTTTGTTTAAATTTTTACACAATCTGTAAGTCGATTTACCAGCACCATTCAAAGTAAATTTTGGTAAAAAAAAAATTAGATTATACATTACTTAAAAGCAGTGATTCCCCCAACTAATTTCGTCATTTTTAATGTTTTCTGCTTTAAAAATCTATTTTTCATTAAATTTTCAATTTTTTTAAAAACATTTTTTTGATTTATGCCTTTGAAAAAATTTGCATAAACACCCCTCTTTTTTTCCAATGCAGATTTTGTATAATCATAAAAAGGAATGTGGTTATCAAAAATCAATTCATTCTTAAAAACATCAATTCTCGCTTTATCAAATTTGTCATATACTTTTTGAAAAATTTCTGAGCTGAAACGAGAGCTGCCTATTAATTTCGGAATTTTTTTCTTTGCAGCTTTCTCAACAATTTCATTAAATTCAAATTTGTTATTTGGCATAGGTCCTATAAAAAAAAGTTGACCACCATTTTTCAAAACTCTCTTAATTTCCATAAGAGTTTTGTTAATATTTGATGCATAATAAATAGCAAAAGAAGAGATGACTAAATCAAAACTGTTATTTTTGAAGGGTAATCTTCGATCAAAATTTCCTACTTTAAATTCAATGTTTTTATTTAAAATTTTCAAATTAGCATTTTTAACAAGTTTCTTATGTTCATCGGCTCCGACAATTTTAATTTTTTTTTTTTTGTTTTTTTTTTTTAAATGTGCATAAATTGCAAATATTTGTTTTCCATCACCACAGCCTAAGTCGAGAATTGATTTTTTTGTTTTTAGATTAAGCTTATCAATCATCCATTGATCAATATTTTTTGAGCCATACATATCATGGATCTTTATCCTAGTTTCTAAGCTATCTACTTGTTCCTTAAAATTAATGCTCATTAATAATTATAACTCAATTTTTTTTACTACAACAAAACACTCAGCATATTTTACTCCAATCATCTCACCTCTAAATTTAGCTCTAGCAGTTATTGACTCCATAAAATTACTATAATTATTTTTTTTTCTATGAAAAACAGATTTATAACAATTTATTGATTTTATTTTAGTTTTCATAAATTTTGAAATATCTATAAAAAGTTGAGGATTGAAAGAATTGGTATTAATTCCGCCTGGAAGCATAGCTTCATACATGTACAATGAAATATCATTTTTCCTGGATACTGAAAATATAATATTTGCTAAAGTTTTATGATCTTGGTGAGTATCATGCTCCCAACATGAAAAAATCACATCAGGTCGTATTTTTTTTATTCTTTCATCAAATATTTTTACATACTCTCTATTAAATTTAAAATTGTAAGGATCTAAGTTTAAAGTCTGCAATTTGGCACCTAATAATTTTGAAGATTTTAATTGTTCTTGATACCTTTTATTTTCCATATATCTATCAACCTTCCCAGATAAATTTTCTTTTGGTAAAATAGCAGTTAGAATTGTTACATTATTTTTTTGTTT
>MDTA01157071.1_pt1 | contig 14302 bp, 17 predicted proteins | sample 811151 | NCBI WGS metagenome assembly MDTA01 (sample SAMN05326648, study PRJNA326480) | marine metagenome | isolation source: seawater | place: Indian Ocean: South | collected 2010 | reverse complement strand
ACGTAAAAGAAGATAAAGAAAAAAGCGCCTAAGATAAAAAATAAGGAGACGTCCTGTGGCTAAAAGAGATTGTTATGATGTCTTAGGTATCCCAAAAGGAGCTTCTAAGGACGATATAAAAAAGGCTTACAGAAAGTTAGCTCTCAAATACCATCCAGATAAAAATAAAGGTGATAAAGTTTCTGAAGAAAAATTCAAAGAAGCAAGTGAAGCATACCATATTCTCTCCGATGATAAAAGAAAAGCAAACTATGATCAGTTTGGTCACGCAGCGTTTGAAGGTGGTGGTGGTGGATTTCAAGGCTTTGGAGGTTTTGATAGTTCCTCTTTTTCAGATATATTTGAAGATTTCTTTAGTGATTTTGGTGGTAGTTCTTCAAGAAGAACTAGTAACAGAGGAAACGATTTAAGATATGACGTAAGCATCAGTCTAGAGGATGCATATAAAGGTACTGAAAAAAATGTAAGATATACAACTTATAAATCTTGCAAATCTTGCTCGGGTAGTGGAGCAGCGAAAGGATCTAAACCAGTAAGATGTGACTACTGTTCTGGAAAAGGTAAAGTTAGAACAAATCAAGGGTTCTTTACAGTTCAACAAACATGTCCGCAGTGCAGCGGTTATGGGGAAATGATTAGCACACCTTGTAATATTTGTAATGGTAACGGAAAAGTCCAATCTAATGAAAACGTCACAGTAAAAATTCCAAAGGGTGTGGATGATGGAACAAGAATTAGATTGTCTGGTAAAGGTGAAGCAGGGTCAAAAGGTGGTGCAAGTGGTGATTTATATTTATTTATTTCAATCGATAACCACAATATTTTCAAAAGATCAGATGAAAATTTATATTATGAGTTACCAATCTCTTTTGCTGATGCTGCTTTAGGAACATCTGTAGAAGTACCGTCTATAGATGGAGGAAAATCTAAAATAAAAATTCCTTCCGGGACTCAACATGGAAAACAGTTTAGATTAAGAGGCAAAGGTATGCCAATTCTAAGAAGAAGTATATTTGGAGACCTTTACATTAGAGTAGTGACTCAGGTACCTTCCTCTCTTTCAAAAAGGCAAAGAGAAATTTTAGAGGAATTCAATGAAATTGAGTCAAATAAGCCAGATCCAGTGATTAAAAATTTTTTTGAGAAAGCCAAAAAATTCTGGAAAAAATCATAAATTAAATGGAAACTGACCAAATAATGTCTGCAATATTTCTAATTGCAGTTCTTATATTAATTTTGCCAGGGTTTTTATCCACTAACAGTAAATTAAAACAATTTTTAAGAAATTTATCTATTTGGACTATAATTGTAATACTTATTACTGTAATCATTTATTTAATTTGACAATGAGAAAAATTAATTTAGCAATTTCAGGATGCATGGGCCGGATGGGACAACAACTAATCCGATCAGCAAAAAAAGATAAAACTTTTAAAATCGTTTCTTTAACTGAAAATAGAATAATACGTAAAAAAATTTTTGGAATTAATCCTGAATTAAATTCAGAAAATGCTTTTAGCAAAGCTCAGGTTATAATTGATTTTACTGTTCCAGAGTGCACTTTACAGATTCTTAAAATAGCAATTAAACAAAAAAAAAAAGTTGTAATTGGAACAACAGGTTTTAACAACAAAGAAGAAAACGAAATTAAAAGATTTGCAAAGAAAATCCCTATACTTAAAGCTGGTAATATGAGTTTGGGTGTAAATTTATTGATTTACTTGACTGAGATTGCATCTAGGTCGCTAGATAAAAAATTTTTAACCAAAGTTTATGAAGTTCATCATAAACACAAGAGAGATTACCCGTCTGGTACAGCATTAATGCTTGGAAGAGGTATAGCTAAAGGAAAAGATAAACAATTTTACAGTTTAATTGGAAAAAAATATCTAAACAAAAAATTCTTTCCTTACGGAAATAAAATAAATTTTAATTCAATAAGAAAAGGAGAGGTAATTGGGGAACATGAGGTTGCATTTTCTAGTGGTAAAGAAATAATATCATTAAATCATGAGTCTTTTGATAGAGCGCTTTATTCTGAAGGCGCGCTCGCCGCTGCAAAATGGTTATTATCTAAGAAGCCTGGACTTTACTCTATGAGAAATCTTTTGAATTTCAAATGAATTTTAAATTAGTTATTTTCGTGAAAATTATAAAATTTTTGTTTGTTTTTATTTTTCTGATTTCATGTGCGTCACCTAAGGTTGTAGAAATAAAAAATCCTTCAGATAACAAAAAAAATTGTAAAGAGCTTGAGATTTTAGTTGCAGAAACTCAAAAATTTAAGAGAGATGCGTTATATGAAAAAGAAAATACAGGAGGGAATATGGCAAGGATGTTAATTTTTTGGCCTGCTATGGCTACAACTTTTTACAACGCTGATAAAGCCATAAGAGCCGCTAATGATAGAACGTACCACTTGTTAAAAATAATGAAAAAAAAAGATTGTAAAAATATTGATGTCGTTAATGCTGAAGTTCTAAAAATTGCAACAGAAACTGTTGCTGGTCAATTAAATTTAATCAGAGAAATGTATAATTCGGGTGATCTAACCGAAGAAGAATTTTCAAAAGCAAAAAAAAAGTTTTAGAGAGTGAATAATAAAAAAAAATCTAAAATTATTCTTAGAATCTTAAATCAGACTTATCCTAATGTTCCAATTCCATTAAATTATAAAAACACTTTCACTCTTTTAATTTCTGTTCTTCTTTCAGCTCAATGTACAGATGTTAATGTTAATAATGTGACAAAAGAAATTTACCCAAAATATAATAAACCGGAACATTTTGTAAAGTTAGGAAGAAAAAAAATTGAAAAATTAATTAAAAAAATTGGTATTTTTAGAATCAAGGCTAAAAGTATCTTTTACCTATCAAAATCATTGATACAAAAGCATAAAGGCAAGGTCCCTCGAACTTATCAAGAACTTGAAGAATTACCAGGTGTTGGACATAAAACGGCTAGTGTAGTTATGTCTCAAGGTTTTGGTGTTCCAGCGTTTCCTGTAGATACTCATATACATCGATTGGCGCAAAGATGGGGTTTGACTAATGGAAAAAATGTGACACAAACTGAAAAAGACTTAAAAGAAATTTTTCCCAAAAAATATTGGAACAAACTCCATTTACAGATAATTTGGTATGGCAGGGAATATTGTAAAGCAAGGGATTGCTATGGAATAACTTGTAAAATTTGTAAAAGTTGTTATCCAAATAGAAAAAAACCAATAAAAACAAAAAAAGCTTAGAGGTTTAGATGAAAATACTCGGTATAGGAAATGCAATTGTTGATGTTATTTGTAAAGTTGATGAAACTTTTATCACTCAAAACAATTTAGTTAAAAGCACAATGAAATTAGTAAATGAGGAAGAATTTAAAAAAATATTATCTCCACTTAAAATTGAACAAACAGTTTCAGGAGGATCAGTTGCTAATTCTATAGTGGGTCTCTCTCAACTAGGAAACAATGTTGGCTTTATTGGAAAAATAAATGATGATGTATTAGGAAATAAATATGAAGAAGGTCTAAAAAAAGAAAACGTTAAATTTTTTTATGACAAAAAAAAAGAATTAATACCTACAGGAACATGTTTAATATTAATCACACCAGACTCAGAAAGAACTATGGTGACTTTTCTTGGGACAGCAGGAAAAATAAACGCACATGATATTGATACTAATGCAATTAAGAAAAGCGAAATTTTATTTTTAGAAGGCTACTTATGGGATAAGGGTGAACCAAAAAAAGCTTTTGAAAAGGCAATAAAAAATTCAAATAAAGTTGCTATGTCTTTATCAGATTTATTTTGTGTAGAAAGACACAAAAATGATTTTTTAGAATTGGTTAAAAATAAATTAGATATTATATTTGCAAACGAAAAAGAGAGTATGTCTTTGATAGATGCTAAAAAATTTGATGAAGTAATTGATTTTTCACAAAAAATTAATAAATTAATGGTAATTACAAGAGGTGATAAAGGGGCGATAGCTATTCATGGGGAAGAGGTTTTTGAATGTTCAGCAAAAAAAAACTTGAAAGTAATTGATTTGACAGGTGCTGGTGATTTATTTGCTGGTGGTTTTCTTCATGGATATACAAATGGAAAGACCATCAAAGAAAGTTTAAATAAAGGAACAGAATTATCTTCAAGAGTAATTCAAATTATTGGGGCTAGAATTAATTAAATTATTTTTTTTTTCTTTTAAAACTTCCTTTACCCTTTTTTGGTTTGATTACTCTTTTTCGGTACTTTTTTGTAAATAAATCAAATGCCATTTTATTTCTTTTTTTCAAATACAATAACCCTCCTTGTCATTTAAAATAAAATTCTCATCTAAAAAAGTTTCATTAATTTTTTTCCTTAATCTGTAAATATGTGTTTCAACTGTATGTGTATCAGCATCTGTAGAATAGTTCCAAACCGAAGACAAAATAAAATTTTTTGTAATGGGTTTTTTGTTATTCAAAAATAGCTCTAATAATTGAATTTCCTTTTCTGTAAGCGTAATAACTTTATTATCTTTCATTAATTTTTTTTGATTTTTATCCAATAAATAAGATTTAACTTTGATTGAAGAGTTTATATTAAATTTTTTTTTGGCTGCACTTACTTCAACAATACTATTTAAATCTTTTATTGTTGTTGGAAGACTAATTGTATAATCAAATATTTCTGAGTCTTTTCTTCTTTTTACTTGAGCTAATATTTTTAAACATTCGAAAGACTCAATTAATTTCAATATTTTTTTATTATTAAAAACTTCTTCATGACAGATTATTCCGTCGGGTTTGCTTTGGAAGGCATTATCGAAGTTTTTTTGGATTGAAACTAAATCAAACTTTAAATATGGTTTAATTTCTTCTAGCGTAGATGAAAAACTTTTCGGTCCATATATAATAATATTGAACTTATGCATATAATTATAAAAAATAGAAAACTAATCTTTAGAGACTATAAAGTAAAATGTGCCGTTGGTAAAAGAGGAATTAATAATAAAAAAAAAGAAGGTGATTTGAAAACTCCAATTGGAAGTTTTAAAATAAAGGATATTTTCTATAGAAAAGATAGGGTTAATAATTTAAAGACAAAAATTAAGAAAAAAATTATCAAAAAAAACATGGGTTGGTGTGATGATCCTAAATCCCCAAGATATAATAAATTGATTAGGTATCCTTATAAGTATACATCAGAAAAGCTTTTCAGGTCAGATAATATTTACGATATAATTTTGGTTTTAGATTTTAATATGCGTCCAATCCAAAAAAATAAAGGAAGTGCAATTTTTATTCATATAGCGAAAAAAAAATTTAAACCAACTAAGGGGTGCATAGCTGTAAGAAAAGTTGATATGAAAAAAATAGTTGCATCTATAAATTATAATACAAAAGTAAAAATTAGCTAACTTCTTGACCCAAAAATAGAACTTCCAATTCTAACGAACGTGCTATTGTAATTAATAGCATCTTCGTAATCTGCAGACATGCCCATGCTTAATTCATTTAAACCTAAAGACCTATTCAGGTTATTTAAAATTTCAAAATATTTTTTTGCATTTTGGTCGTTAGGGGGTATAGCCATTAAACCAATTATATTTAGTTTCTTGTCTTTGACGCAATAATTATAAAATGATTCAACTTCATCGATTGAAATTCCAGATTTTTGTAACTCATTTCCAACATTTACCTGGATGAAATATTTAATTTTTTTTCCTCGATCTTTCTCGCATTTATAAAAAATATCAGCCAATTTCTTATTATCTAAAGAATGAATATAATCAAATAAATTAAATGCATTTTTAGCTTTGTTGCTTTGAAGCTTTCCTATCATATGTAACTTTATATTTTTATTTTGCTTTTTTATTGCTTCCCATTTTACAATTGCTTCTTGAACTTTATTTTCACCAAAATGAATGTGGCCATAATCTATTAATGGCTTAATATGATCTAAAGAAAAAGTTTTACTTACAGCAACAATTTTTACTTCTTTGTTTTTATTTAATCTTTTAATATTCGAATTTATTTTATTAAAACTTTCTATTATGGTGTCCATATGATTGCTTATAAAAAAAAATATTTTTTACTTATAGAAAGTATAAGAGATATCAAATTAAGAAACATTAAAAAATATGGTAAGTTTGTAATTATTTACAGAAATAATAAAAAAATTGAGAATTTTCAAAGTTTACTAAATTTTAGAAATTGTTGCAGACTAAAAAAGATCGATTTTTTTGTAGCCAATAACGTTAAACTTGCAATGTACCTTAAATCAGATGGCATTTATATCTCATCCTTTAATAAAGATTTAAATACATTAAAACTAAAGAATTTTAACCTTCAAATAATTGGTTCAGCACACAATCACAAAGAAATTTTTTTAAAGGTAAAACAAGGTTGCAATTATATATTATTATCAAAGTTATTTTTGGTAGATTATAAAATAAATGAATTATTTCTTGGTATTACAAAATTTAATTTAATTTCATCTATTTATGAGAAAAGATTGATACCTTTAGGTGGTATTAAGTTCTCTAATTTGAATAAATTAAGATGCGTTAATTCTGATGGTTTTGCGCTCTTATCAGAAATAAAAAAAAAGCCGGCCATAATAGACCGGCTTTTTTAAGATTTTCTTAATCAGCTATTAGAATTCTAAAGCGATTGAAAATACTGTTTTGCTCTCTTCTTTGCCATCTGTGTAGTCAGAGTTATCTGTATCTACCATAGCTAAACCAAGAGTAGCTCCACCAATATTGTAAGCAACTTGGATGTAGTCTGCTTCAGACTCTACTGAACTCTCTACTTGTGTAGATTGAGTTACAGACATAGTCTTATCTATTCTCTTATATTTCTCTTGAGAATAAGACACTGACATTGCATCGTTTACTGCAAATTCGATACCGATACCTTTAAAGTCGTATCTGTCACCGTTTGATGCAGTTGCGGTATCAGCAGATGCTGTACCATACTTAGTTGCAATACCTGGTTCTAAGTAAGCATCAAAAAGACCTACTTTAAAGTTACCCATTGCGTATTGTGCATACACATGACCAGATGATTTATTTTGACCTAATGTTGCTAAGTCATTTCCTACTTCGTAGTAGTCAGCGCCTAGTTTTAAGCCATCAATTGGAGCGGCTGTCAATCTGTATTGCGTAGCGTTTGTACCATCAGCGTCTACAGTTTGTGATCCACCTGTAGATTTTGCACTGTTACCTTGACCGTCTTCTGTATTAGGAGCGTATCCTACTGCAGCAACTATACCAAATGGTAACATGTCAGCTGGCATTGTATACGCTACATGCGGATCAGCAGAAACGTCTGAACCCATTCCGATTCGCGTCATTGTGTTCGCGTAGTCTTGACCAACACCTACAGCACCGATTCCGTATCCAGTTTCTGTAGATAGTCCACCTTCAGCATCGTAGATACCTAGTGTACCTAAGTCATTTAGACCAAACACGATTGCTGTATCATCGTTTGATGCAGCACCACCGTCAGCCATATCTAACTCTGTATGATATTTCCAAGTGAAACCATTATCTAGTTCACCACTTGCAGAGAACATAAGTTCGTTTGAAATACCAATACCTTTATTATCGTTGTTTTTTCCACCGCTAATTACGTATGTTGCAGTTGCTGAACCTGTTACTGAAAGCTCACCTGCTACTGCAGACAAAGAAATTAATGAAGATGAAACTAAAACAGCGATTGTTTTAAGTATGTTTTTCATAGTTTTTCCTTATTGTTAAATTGATTTAATAATTATTATTAAACGATAGATTTTTAACAAAAATTGACTGATCCAGCCTTAAAATTACTTTAAAACCTATCTTTTTTGCAATTATGTGGTAAAAATGCAACACATCTAACTCTATAATTTCTTAATTAAGGTAGATTTTATGCTTATCAAATATTTATATTATTCAAAATATGTTTAATAAGTATAAATAAATCCGTTAGCCATGAATATTTTAAAACGCATTATACTTTCATCAATATTATTAGCAATTACTGCATGCGGTATGTATGAAAAAGTAGATCAACGAGGCAGGCCAGATACTGCAAAAGAAAGAGCAAGAAAAAACATTGAGGAGGGAAAAGGTGTTAGTATTGGAAACGTGCTAGGAAGAACTGGAAAGACAACTTATGAATTTAGTACCTCTAATCCGTTGTGGAGAGCGTCTTTGGAAACTTTAGATTTCCTTCCAATGACAACTGTTGATTACTCTGGAGGAATTATAATAACTGACTGGTATTCAGATAATAGTTCTTCAAATAATGACTCTGTAAAAATATCAATTAGATTTTTATCAAATCAAGTTAGAAGCGATAGTCTTAAAATAATAGTGCACAAAAAAGTTTGTAATGAAAAACTTAATTGCACAGTTAACATTCTAGATAATTCAAAAATAAGCCAAGAACTAACTACTACAATAATTAAAAAAGCAGCTTTGTTGGAGAGAGAAGCAAAAAAGAAAAAAAATTAAATTTAGATGGAAAGAGTAAATTTTCAAGCTATTGAAAAAAAATGGCAAAAAAAGTTTTCCAATTATAATCTTAACAATCCAAAAGGTAAAAAATTTTACTGCTTGGAAATGTTTCCTTATCCTTCTGGTAAGATACACATGGGCCATGTAAGAAATTATACAATGGGAGATGTAATAGCTAGGTTTAAATATCTACATGGATTTAATGTTCTTCATCCTATGGGTTGGGATGCTTTTGGATTGCCTGCAGAAAATGCCTCTAAACAAAATAATCTTCATCCAAAAGACTGGACTTATAAAAATATAGAAACTATGAAAAAACAGTTAAAACTTTTAGGACTATCCATTGATTGGAGTCTTGAAATAGCTACATGTGATAAGGAATATTATAAACATCAACAAGAAATTTTTATAGATTTTTATAATCAAGGTTTAGTCTCTAGGAAGGAAACTTACGTTAATTGGGATCCAGTAGAAAGTACTGTCTTAGCTAATGAGCAGGTTATAAATGGAAGAGGATGGCGTTCTAATGCTATTGTTCAAAGAAAAAAATTATCACAATGGTTTTTTAATATAACAAAATTTTCTAATGAACTTTTAAATGACTTAGATACTCTTCCTGGTTGGCCGGAAAAAGTTAAATTAATGCAAAAAAATTGGATTGGTAAATCTTTTGGATGTGAAATTGACTTTAAAATTCTTGATAATGAGAAAAAAATAAAAGTTTTTACAACAAGACCTGATACAATTTTTGGTGCGAGTTTTATCGCTCTTTCAGTAGATCACCCAATAAATAAGTTGTTCAATGATAATAAAGAATTTAAAAACTTTAAAAAAGAATGTAATAAAACTGGTACCACTGAAGAAGCGCTTGCAAATGCAGAAAAAATTGGTTTCAAAACAGATATTACAGTTGAACATCCTTTTATAGAAAAGAAAAAAATTCCAGTCTATTTTGCAAATTTTGTTCTTATGGATTACGGTACTGGAGCTATTTTTGGTTGCCCAGCACATGATCAAAGAGATTTTGATTTTGCAAAAAAATATAAATTAGAAATTACAAAAGTAGTTTCTGATGGATTAGATAATTCTTTGATAGAAGCTTACACAGGTGATGGTCAAATGATAAATTCGAAATTCTTAGATGGGTTAGACACCTCGAAGGCTAAAGAGAAAATCATAGACGAAATAGAAAAAAAAAATATAGGAAAAAGAAAAACATTGTACCGTCTTAAAGATTGGGGAATTTCTAGACAACGATATTGGGGCTGCCCCATTCCAATGATATATCTTGAAGATGGGACTATAGTGCCAGTTGATAAAACAGAACTACCAATCGAGTTACCAAACGATATTAATTTAAACTCAAAAGGAAATCCATTAGACAATCATCCTAGCTGGAAATTAACTACTCATAAATCAACTGGGAAAAAAGCCATTAGAGAAACTGATACGCTAGATACATTTGTAGACTCTTCGTGGTATTACTTGAGATTTTGTTCTCCTCAATACAAAAAATCTGCTTTTGACGAGCAAAAAGTTAATTATTGGATGCCCGTTGATCAGTATATCGGCGGTGTAGAACACGCAATTTTACACTTACTATATTCTAGGTTTTTTACTAAAGGGATAAATAAGTATAATGCAAAAATAAAATTTACCGAACCATTTAAAAATTTATTTACTCAAGGAATGGTATGTCATGAAACATATAAAGACGACAAAGGTAACTGGTTATATCCTGAGGAAATAGAAAAGTTAAATTCAAAAACAGTAGTAAAAAAAAAAGATAAATCTAAAGTTAATGTTGGCCCACCTGAGTCGATGTCAAAATCAAAGAAAAATACCATTGATCCAGAAACAATGATTAACCAATATGGAGCTGATGCTGTAAGGTGGTTTATATTATCTGATAGCCCTCCTGATAAAGACGTTCAATGGTCTGATGTAGGTGTTGCATCAGCAAATAAATTTTTACAGAAAATATGGAACTTGAATATTATTATTTCTTCAAGAAAAGATAGAAAAACAAATCAATCGTCTTTAAACAAATTTCTTTCAAACTTAAACAAGTTTATTGTAAACATTGATAATTCTATTGAAGATTTCAAGTTTAACGTATCAATAGCGTATTTTTATGAGATGTATAAATTTTTTAAAGAAAATCTAGATAGTGAAATTGAAAATAAGATATTCAAAGATAGTATTACAAAAGCTATGAAATTAATGATCCCTTTTACACCACATTTAGCTCATGAGTGCTTAGAGCTTTTAAATTGCAAAACTGTAGATAAATGGCCAACTATTGATAAAAAATACACTTTAGAAGAAATTAAAATTGCGGTTCAGATTAATGGCAAAACAAGAGATATTATTACTACAAAAAAGGATATGGATGAAAAAAATATAAATGAAATTATCCTAAAAGAGTCTAAAGCAAGAAAACATTTCCATAATAAAAAAATTATTAAAACAATCTTTGTTAAAAATAAGATTATTAATTATATTATAAAGTGAAAGAATATGTATGAAAAAAAAAATTAATAGGATTATATCTATTTTTTGCTTTCTTCTTTTAACAAGTTGTGGTTTCAAGGTTCTTGAAAAATCCGAGTTACTAAATTTTAATATAAAAGAAATAGAGATTTCAGGAAATAAAAAGATCAACTATCACATTTCAAACAATATTAAGAATATCATTAGATCAAAGAATGCGATTGATGAACTTGGATTGAAAATTAAATCCACTCAAACAAAATCAATAAAAGAAAAAAACGATAAAAATCAGATAACCAAGTATCAGATAGTTTTAGTAGTCGAAACTGAAGTTAACATTTTCAAAAGAAGTATAAAAAAAAATATAAATACTTCAATAAAAGGTGATTACAAAGTAGAAACAAATCACGAGTCTACTTTGAGTAATCAAAATAATCTGGAAATATATTTAGCTAAGAAGGCATCCGATTATATAATTAACCAATTAAGCTTAATGTTAAATGATTTATAAAAGTTATATTCTTGAGGAAAATACGAAAATATTTAAAGATTTTAATATCAGTTTATTCTATGGAGAAAATACGGGTTTAAAGAAGGAATTTAAGAATGTAATAAAGAAAATTTATGGAAAAGCCACTTATCTAAATTACTTTCAAGATGAAATATTGAAAAATTTAGATAGTTTTTATTCAGAGTTAAATAACAACTCCCTTTTTGAAGAGGAAAAGATTTATTTTATAAATAATATAACTGATAAATTTTATGAATTCTTCTTAAGCATCGAGGCAAAGTTAAAAAGTCAAAAAATTATTTTGTTTGCAGATAACTTAGAAAAAAAATCTAAGATCAGGGACTACTTTGAAAAGTCAAAAAAACTTGCTGTTATTGCATGCTATCAAGATAACGAGGTATCTTTGAAAAAGCATATACTTAAAAAATTAAAAGGTTATGAAGGACTTACAAACGAAATTATGAATTTTATTTTACAACAAACAAATCTTGATAGGCTAAGTGTAAACAATGAAATAGAAAAAATACAATCTTTTAGCATTAACAAGAGGATCACTAAACAAGATCTTGAGCAAATATTAGATCAACAGAGTAATGAAAATTTTAATGTTTTAAAAGATAAAGCTATGAATGGAGATAAAAAAAATACTAATAAGTTGTTAAGCGATACAATCTTTGAGCCAGAAAAGAATGTTATGTATTTAAGTTTAATAAATCAAAGATTAAACCAATTGAATGAATTTAAAGATATAAAAATTCAAAATCAAGAAATTGCACTTAGCAAGTTAAAACCCCAAATATTTTGGAAAGATAAATCTAATTTTATGCTTCAAACGACAAAATGGAATAGTAACAAAATTAAGCGAGCGCTCAAAAAGTCTTATAATTTGGAAATAAAAATAAAATCAGATAATGTTATTAAAAAAGAGCTTCTAATAAAAGAATTCATAGTAGACTTATGCAACACTGCTAATTCTTTGTAATTAAATCAGAAATTAGTTGAAACTGATCAAGGTCTTTATACTCAATGGTAATCTTTCCAGAATTATTTTTTTTATTTGTGATATTTACTTTAAGTCCAAGGATTTTTTCTAACCTATCTTGAATTTTTAAAATATTTGGGTCAAAGTGTTTTTCTACTTTACTACCCTTCTTATTTCTTACAAGATATTCAACTTTTCTTGCACTATAATTTTTAGAAACTATTTCTTCAGCGATTGATGAAGCGTTAGATATACCTATTAATGGTCTAGCTTGACCTGAAGTTAAAGTACCTTCTTCTAGCATAGCAACAACGTCCTTTGGAAGAGTCAAAAGTCTTAGAGTATTACTTATGTGACTCCTGCTTTTTGACATTAATTTTGAGATACTTTCGTGATCATATTTAAATTCTTCATTTAATCTTTTATATCCTTTTGCTTCCTCTATAGGATTAAGATCATCTCTTTGAATATTTTCAACGATTGCTACTTCTAAAGACTCAACATCAGACAAATCCAAAATAGTTACAGGGATTTCATGTAAACCCGCCCTTTGAGCCGCAAGCCACCTTCTCTCCCCTGCTACAATCTCATATTTTCCTGAACTAGATTTGCTAGGTCTAACTGCAATAGGCTGAATAATGCCGTTTTTCCTTATAGAATTAGCTAATTCGTCCAATTTCTCTTCTTTAAAATTTTGTCTAGGTTGATAAGGATTTCTTAACAAATCTGCTATTGCAACCAAATTACTTTGATTTGCCTCTTTTGCTTTCTCTTTAGGAGTAGAGTCTCCAAATAGTGCGGATAATCCTCTACCTAAGCCTTTCTTTTTTCCAGCGTTCATGCGGCACTTTCAATTTGATTTTTTTTTATAAATTCTTCAGCAAGTTTAAAATATGATTTACTCCCAACACAATTTTTGTCGTAAACCACACAGGGTAAACCGTGCGATGGAGCTTCAGACAAACGAACGTTTCTTTGAATAACAGTTTGATATACTTTGTCTTTAAAATAATTTCGAGCCTCTCTATCAACTTCAGAAGAAAGTTTATTCCTTTTGTCAAACATTGTTAATAGAATTCCTCTTATCTTTAAACTAGGATTTAAATTTTCTTTTATTCGGTCAATTGTTTTGACTAGTTGAGTAATCCCTTCTAATGCAAAAAATTCTGTTTGAAGAGGCACTAATAATTCATCTGAGGCAACTAATGCCATTATGGTAAGTAAACTTAGAGACGGTGGACAATCTATGAAAATGTTCTCATATTTTTTTAATACTCCATTTTTTTTTAAATTCAAAATTTCTTTTAAAACAAATGCTCTATTTGCATCATTAGCAGTTTCAACCTCAAGACCGGACAAGTTAACGTGTGACCCTATTAAATCTAAATTTTGAATGTCAGTTTGCTGAATTACATTTTCAACACTAATTTTTTTTATTAAGAGATTATAAACATTTTTATCTTCATCATTATTATTCTTTCCCAATCCAGTAGTCGCATTACCTTGTGGATCTAGATCAATCACTAAATTTTTTCGACCCATAATGGACAGTGAGGCTGCTAGATTGATTACCGTTGTAGTTTTTCCTACTCCACCTTTCTGATTTATAATTGCTAGTATTGTAGGTGAAGACATTTATTTATGAATCTCTAATAAAATTATTTTTGAATCTTTATTTGTCATGCTGCTTTCTAATTTATAAGGGTATTTTTTAGTTTTAAAAGAATTTTTTACTTCTTCCTGTGCATTTTGGCCCTTTAGAATCATTAGTTTATGGGGCTTTTTAGCGATTTCACGTGAAACTTGTATTACCTTATTCAATTTTT
>MDTA01087942.1_pt1 | contig 14302 bp, 11 predicted proteins | sample 811151 | NCBI WGS metagenome assembly MDTA01 (sample SAMN05326648, study PRJNA326480) | marine metagenome | isolation source: seawater | place: Indian Ocean: South | collected 2010 | reverse complement strand
GGCTACGTGACAATGGAAACCGCGCTCGCGCGCTCGATAAACACTGTAGCCGTTCGCATTTCGCAACTACTCGGTACAGAGCGAATAATACAGACTGCCCGTCGGCTCGGTATAACCTCAGTTTTATCTTCGGATCTCTCAATCGCACTCGGTACATCCGCAGTCAGCCTTTTCGAGATTACAGCCGCCTATCTCCCATTCGCCAATGGCGGCACCGGTGTCTATCCCTTCGGTATTCAACGTATAAGGAGTAAGAGCGGCTCAATACTATACGAACGTTCAACCTCCTCACTCGGTCGCATCGTCAACAGCCAACATGTTGGACAGATGAACAAAATGCTTACTACCGCCGTTAAGAGTGGAACTGGGCGTAAGGCCCAAGTTAAAAACCGTTTTGTTGCGGGTAAGACCGGGACCAGTCAGAACTATCGCGATAGTTGGTTTATTGGCTATACCGCTGATTTTGTAGCCGGCATCTGGCTCGGAAATGATGACAACAGCCCGACTAAGCGTGTGACGGGCGGTCTCTTGCCCGCGGATACGTGGCGGCGTTTTGTCACTGCCGCTAGCGCCAACAGATTGGTAAATCCACCGCCAGTGCCTGACACCCGCGCGGATTCAAGCAAGGGCGCCACTGTTGGATTTCAGGACATATTGAAAGAAGTACGGAACTTCCTGTTTGGCAGTAATTAAAAATCAATGACCCACCCTCCGGAGGAAATTGCGCCTTCCAAACCTGAAGACCCTCACAACGACACCAAGAGTAATTAATCGCGACTTCGGACTGTCATTAATCAATAACTTTTCGAATATAAACTCGAAAATGTCTGCACCACCCCTTATAAGCTCTCGCAACTTATGTCTTTAAAATTCAGTGTTGCCAATCTGGGCGCCAAATTTCTGTGTACCTGCCTTTGCCATCGTGATCCATTGCACCGTGGCTAGCTAGCTCGTCTGGCAGCCTGGCCGGGGACACACCGCACCTTTCTCGGCGCCGCTAACCACACAGCAGCGATCGAAGTACAGGAAACCGCAATCGCCAGCCACCATGCCGTATTATAACTATCCGATAAATCGAATATGACGCCCGCAACCCATGGTCCAACGCCCGCGCCTAGATTCGCAGCAATACTGGCAACACCCAAGATTGCCGCAAACCGAGGCCCCTGAAATAGGTCTGCTGGCATTGATCCATAAAGTGAAGCCAGTCCATATCCCAAGGCGCCTTGCGCAGCAGCCATTGCATACATCAGTAAAACCGAAGGTTGGGACGCCATTACCAGCAGAATTACGTAGCAGAGCACGTAGCCGGACAGACTAATAGTCCAAACCAGTTCCCGACCGATTCTATCTGACAGATGCCCCAAAAAGATTTGGCCAACAATCCCGCTCATCACAACAACCCCCAGGGCCAATGCAACCTGCTCTTTCCCGAACCCAAGTTGACCTAGGTATTGGCTTTGATGAACCTGAACTGTGTACCAGGCGAATAGTCCGGTTCCCAATGTGAGGGCCAGCCACCAAAACCGGGGTGTACAAAGCGCCCGACGCACCGTCCATTCGGTTTCGACCCATTCTTTGTCAATAATCGTGTTTACCTCCAACTCCGTTCCGTCGGATTTGGCCGTTCCCACCTCACCATCTGGCATTAGGCCCAGGTCTTGCGGACGTTGGCGTTGGAATATCAAATTAAGGGGCACTACGATCGCGACCAACAATCCAGCAATTGCCCAACACGAAACACGCCAACCAACAGAAGTAATGATGCTCTGGATCCAGAGAAACAGCACGACCCCACCGACACCGACACCTGAAAACGCAACACCAACCGCAAAACCTCGTTTACGGTGAAACCAATTTGCCAGAAACATCGAATGGCCGATGTAGCTGATAAATATGCTGCCGCCTATAACCAAAAACCCGAGCGTAAGATAGAAATGCCACAAAGCAAATGCCCACGTCGCCAAAAGCAGACCGACAGCAACCATCAAGGCGCCAATAGGAATTATAATCCGCGGCCCATAGCGGCCCATCAAAATTCCGATAACAGGCGTCGCCACTGTCGAAACGAAAAATCCAATTGAGAAGATCGCCGCTGTTCCACCGTAGCCCCATCCAAATTCTTCGAGAATTGGTGGATACAAAAGTGAAAATGCAGTCCGCGCATTCACCCCAATTCCCATCGTGACAAAGGCAACGGCTATAACCACCCAGCCGTAGAAGAAGGGAAGTCGCGCGGCGAACGATCGCTGCAGCGGCATTTATGATACCTTCTTGAGAATCAACGTTGAGTAAGAGTGACGCCTAGGTTGCGCAAACCAAAAATCACGGAAAAGCAAAATAGCTAGCCAAATCGACATTTCACAATCCTTGGGCTTGCGATGATCCATAACTTATTATTATGAAGAACAATATCCATACCGCCTGGTCCTGGTCTCAACCTGAGAGATGAATGCACCTATCTTAATTCCAGCCGATTATTCTTCTTCAAAAAAGGATCTGGGCAAACTCATCGCTTAAAAACCTATCAAAGCCCAGCAAACTTATGTTGGACCGTTCTATCAACAGACGAAACAATTTGCATACAATGACTTCAGAGGTTTGCGGAACAGTAACAGATGCCTTGGGCATAAACAGTATTTGCTGCATGACAACTTTAGACTGACCCGGCACATTTATAATGTGAGAGGCATAATGTTTCGGCAAAAATTAATAGTATACACGCGTTCAAAATTGGACGTACCGGCGAATCGTTCCGTCCCGAAGCGGGATGTATCTTAATGTTTTTGACCTGCAAAACGAAATGTCCCAACAAGCCATTGATAATGCTTGCATCGTTTGTGCTGCTTGCGTCTTGCGGAATTATAATTCAGAGGCCCGGCCCACAAGCTTTAGCAGCCGCAAATCAAATAGCGGCAGATATTTCACTGCACCGTGCAACAACAGGAATCGACAACGAACTTTCCGAAACGGCACTTACAATTTTTGCACGGGTCTTTGAAAGGGTTCGTAACGACTACGTCCGACCCGTAACGGGCCTAGCCTTGCTGTCGGCAGCACGCGAGGGTTTAAAGAAAATCAATCCGGATACACAGAGAATCCAAGACGGTGCAATGGTTATGGCCGCGATTGATGGAATGCTTGGCTCTCTGGACCGATACAGTACGTATCTTGATCCACCCGCTCTAAAGGCGATGCATGAACGCATTCGCGGTAAATTTGGTGGACTAGGTATCAAGGTTCGTCAACATGATGAAGGCCTGGCCGTCGTTGCACCAATCGACGGTACACCAGCCTATCGGGCCGGGTTAAAGGCCGGCGACATTATTTCACATGCCGACGGTAAACCGCTTAAACCACTATCTCTACCTGCTGCCGTTCGAATACTGCGCGGCAAGATCGGTGAAGCAATTAAACTCACAATCCAGAGGCCCGGCCAGCCTGCATTTGATGTCGAAATCGTTCGAGAAATTATTAAGGTAGCTGAGGTCAGATCACGCCTTGAAACGGATATAGGTTATATTCGCATCAATCAATTCACCCAACACGTAAGTGGGCGCGTCGAAGACGCCATCGACATAATCAAATTAAAGGCGGGCTCTAATCTAAAAGGCTTCGTGCTCGACCTCCGGGACAATCCAGGAGGTCCTTTCGACGAAGCCGTCTATATGTCGGATTCTTTTCTTCAGCGAGGTCGCATTGTTTCAACAAAGGGTCGCAAACGCGAAACCCACCACGACGCCGAGCCTGGCGATATAGCAAACGGTTTGCCCATCGTCATCATCATCAATGGCGGTTCTGCGTCTGCGGCAGAAATCGTTGCGGGTGCTCTAAGAGACCATAAGCGAGCCGTTCTCGTCGGCCAAAAAAGCTTTGGCAAAGGAACGGTACAGCGGTTGATCCCGCTCGGCAGCAGAGATGCTCTTAGATTAACGACCGCAACATATCACACGCCTTCAGGCAGTTCCGTCGAAGGTGGCATTGAGCCAGATGTCAAAGTTATTCTTGACGAAAATCGAGACGGGGACGAACAATTAGAACGCGCTATCCAAACTGTTCGAGAGTTGTACCGCTCTCGCTCCTAGAGGAGCATCTCCCAACAACGTGATTAGCAATCACCATTCTTTGAAATAGCCCTCCTACAGAACTCCACAATTTGGCCCCAACTTTGCAGTGTTGGTAATGTCGCAGACCAAACTCTGAATGGAGAGCAAAATGCATCCTGAACATGAACATCCATTAGACGGCCCTCACCCGACGGACTGAGAGGCATAATAGAGAAACCTTTTGTGAGCGTTCGTCAAATCGCCCCGTTCTTGCCTAAATTTTGACGAAGTTCCTGTCGATTTTAGAGTTATAGGAGGAGCCGTTAGGTTCCAGAGATATTTTACGATTTCCTAGAACGCGCCTCGGCGCGTTCATCCTCCCCAAACTCGGGCCGCATTTTTATTAGATGCGGCCCATTTTTTGAGCACCGGCCTATTTTTTAGGCAAATAAAAGTGTGCAAATGAAGACGGCTGCAACAATACCTACTAAATCCGCTGTCAGCCCAGCAGCCAATGCATGTCGGACACGACGAATTTGGACAGCACCAAAATAGACGGCCAACACGTAGAATGTAGTTTCTGTTGAACCTTGGAAAGTACTGACCAAAAACCCGACATATGTATCCGGCCCCGTCGCTGGGTCGGACAGGATAGAGGCGAGTATACCGTATGACCCTGAGCCTGACAGTGGTCGCAGGAGCGCCATCGGCAATGCCTCTGCTGGCAATCCAACCAATTTAGTCAATGCGCCTAATGGCTCAATCAGGAGTTCCATCGCACCGCTGGCCCGGAACATGCCCACGGCCACCAAGATAGCCACTAGGTACGGAATTATCCGAACTGCAACCTGAAAGCCGTCCTTCGCCCCGTCAACAAAGGCTTCATAGACCCGCACGCCGCGGAACATGCCAAAGCCGAGCAAAGCAACCATGAGACCCGGAACAATCCAAGGGGAGATCGCACGTCCGTATAAGATCGTCAGTGGAATAAGGGAGATGATCACGAATAGGGCCAGTAGCGATACCCAAATCGGATAAGCCCCCTGTATCTCTTCCGTGGGCGCCGGTAATTCTGCCACCTCAGACGAGGTAGGCTGTCGGTTGGCAGTCGGCGAACTGCCTCCACTCTCGGTTATCGGGCACCATCTCTGAAATAATTTTGCCGAAAAGATAGCTACGGCTGTTGAACACAGAGTTGCAAATAAAGTCGTTGGCAAAACAGCAGCTGGATCAGCTGAACCGGTTGCAGCGCGGAGCGCGATAACACCAGTCGGCAATAAAGTGACGCTTGACGTGTTAATGGCCAAAAACAACACCATCGCATTCGTCGCTGTGCCTTTGTGCTCATTGAGCGAATCAAGCGCCTGCATGGCGCGAATTCCGAATGGTGTCGCAGCATTCCCAAGCCCCATAATATTGGCGGAAAAATTCATTATCATGGCTCCCATTGCTGGGTGTTCGGCTGGCACATCTGGAAACAAACGAACCATCAGAGGTCGGAGCAATCGCGCAATGATAACTAACAGACCACCGTTCTCCGCCACCTTCATTAGGCCCAGAAACAAAGTCATCACACCAATCAAACTAATAGCCAAGGTGACCGAAGAGCCCGCTGTTTCGATCATTCCTGCAGCAAGGCTTTGCATTGGTTGGTCGGCATTAGGCGCCGGCGTACCTAAGGTCAGTTGGCGGCACGCAGCCACCACAAACGAAATGAGGACAATCGCGAAAAAAACAACATTCACGCCAAGTCGCCCTTTTGACGATCGAATGTGGCAAACATTTCATGCAGGTCACTAATGTCCTTTACCTGAATATCAGCGGTAATATTTGAGACATTTACATTCCCACTTTCCACCAATACGGATCGCAGTTTAGCAGCACGCGCACCCCGAATATCAGTTTCAACAGTGTCGCCAACCATCATCGTCTCATTAGCATTAAGACCAAGGCCACTTAGCGCCTGCAAGAATATGGCTTTTTGCGGCTTGCCAATTACAGTGGCTTTTACACCGCCTGCAGCCTCAATAAATGCTTGAACGGCGCCGGCTCCAGCACGCAGGCCACCTTCGATTGGAACGGTTAGGTCAGGATTGGTGACGATCAGTTGTGCCCCATTACGAACGTGCACCACGGCATCAGAAAGACGCTGCAATGGCAGTGTGAGATCAATGCCCGCAACAACAAAATCAGGTTGCTCGCTTTCTACTGCACCAACTGTTTCCAACTCGGTGCGTAAGGCATCACCGCCAACAAGAAATACTGTGGCGGCTTCAGACCTCTCTCGAACGTATTGTGCCGCTGCCCAGCCGGATGTGAAAATACTCGCACTGTCAAGATTGATACCCATCGATGCCAATTTGTCTGAATACTCAGCTCCCGTTTTCAACGCATTATTTGTGACGGCACCAACGGATCGTCCCGATTTCAACAAGTACGCGAAAAACTCCGGCGCACCCGGTATAACCTCCTCACCTCGATAAACAACACCGTCAAGATCAAACAGAACGCCACGAACACCAGAGAGCAAAACATCGTTGGGCTTTAATGGCGTGTTACGACTCAGTTCCCGAAATGATGGGAGTGGTGGTACCCAACGCTCACCAAGGGTTCGTGTTGGAATTCTTATATTCACTGGGTCAGCCCCATGACATTCCCAATGGATTTCTTCACCAATCCGAATAGTCGACCAAGCGGAGGCTGGCTTGGGCGCAGTTGTGAAACTCTCAGTCAGAGATTGCATCGAAATATATGGAATGCCATCAACGTTATTGAGATCGTTCCAATGGACATGCCCAGCGACGCAGAGGATCACATTGCCTGCAGTAGTCAAAACCTCGCGAATTTGTCCGGTTTCTGCATAACGAGCGAGCTCAGTATTAGCTTCAAAATAATAGTTGCCAGTCATATCACCGCCGTCGAGCGGCACATGGCTGAACACAATCGTTGGTAAATTCGTGGCGCCTAAGTCTGCAGCCAACCATTTGAGATCATCATCATTCAGATGAAAACCCTCATCCCGATCGATATGGGTATCCGCTTGCCAAAAGACTAAGTGATATCCATTCACATCTATACTCTCGCTCGACATCGAAACACCAAGCAATTTCTCGTTTTCCTCAACAGTCATATATTCTAGGTCATGATTGCCAAGAATATGACGCCGCTGGGTCCCGATCCGCTGAAATATACCCGCAACGTCGGCAGTTAATGCTCGATCGCTCTCATTGTTCCGGTCGCTTATTCGATCACCCAGATCTATAACGATATCGGCGCCCCAATCATTCGCAAAATCTACAAACTCGTTCAACAGCCCAATTGCTGCCGGACCCATTTTCGTTTTGCTTTGCGGCCCGTGATGAATATCTGTTACGACGGCTAGTTTAAGCTGGGAGCGTGGCATTCTGGTCCACCTATCTGTATCGAATCATTAACCTGGGTTAGTAGAGTAGAGCGACCTTACAACCCAAACATCTCAGACAAAATTTGCCCTGTATTATTCAGCATACTTTATCGATGTTGTGAAGCACACGGAGCAACGAGCTTGTTTCTAAAAACTATGAATTTCCCAACATCGCACTGCCTATCTTCATAATCTTGGGGGTGGCTTTGATTAGAGCAGGCTTCTCCAGAAATAAGGCTACAATTCTAGATGCCAGTATTCCCAAGGTTTTATATCCTTGAAATTAGCGCAGGGCCGCTCCACTCGATAAGACGTCCAGGGACGGCTCGACGAATTGCGAAGGTAAACTAAATTGCCATTGCCTCATTCGAACGAACGTCGTAAGCCGATACCGTTACAATCAAAAAAAAGGTAACGTAAGATGAAAGGTCCGCTCGACGGAATTAAGATATTCGATCTCACCCGCGTTCTCGCTGGGCCGCATTGCACACAACTTCTGGGTGATCTCGGCGCGGAAGTTATCAAAGTGGAACGCCCCGGTTCTGGAGACGACACCCGCGGTTTCGCTCCCCCTTATCAAAGTGATGAGACGGGCGAGGAGACTAGCGAGAGTGCGTATTACACTGGCGCGAACCGCAACAAACGCTCAATCACCATCAACCTCAGTAGCACGGAAGGCCAGGCCCTCGCGCGAAAACTAATGGCCGATTGCGACATTCTGGTTGAAAACTTTAAAACCGGTACCTTGGAACGCTACGGTCTTGGATACGAGCAATTGAAGGATGAGTTCCCCCGTTTGATCTATTGCTCAGTCACCGGCTTCGGCCAAACTGGGCCGTATGCAGCGCGCCCCGGTTATGATGGCCTGATTCAGGCTATGGGCGGCGTAATGAGCCTGACTGGAGTGCCGGATGGCGAACCAATGAAGGTTGCGGTACCGATTTGCGATCTGATGGCAGGGATGTATGCCTCCGTCGGCATTCTGGCCGCCGTTCGCCACCAGGCCGAGACCGGCGAAGGTCAGTTCATTGATATCGGTATGCTCGACACCCATATCGGCTGGCTCGCCAACCAAGGCATGAATTATCTAGCCACCGGTGAAAACCCGGATCGTATCGGGAACATGCACCCAAACATATTACCGTATCAGGTCATGCCAACATCAGATGGCTATATCGTATTATCGGTAGGGAACGATCCTACCTTCGAACGGTTCTGCAAGCTCGCCGAATGCGAGCACCTTTTAGAAGACGAGCGGTTCCAAACTAACGCGGCGCGTGTCTCCAACCGCTACCATGTCACCTCGGTCCTTAACGAAATTACCCAAAAGAGACCTTCGGCTTGGTGGCTCGAGGAATTAGAGAAAGAGAAAATCGGTTGCGGCCCAATCAATAATCTTGACCAAGTCTTCGATGACCCTCATGTCAAAGCGCGAGAAATGATCATCGAGATGGAACATCCAGCAATGGGCACAAAACCGATGAAATTAATCGCCAATCCTATCAAACTGAGTAAAACTCCACCGACCTACCGAAAGGCCCCGCCAATGCTTGGCCAGCACACAAATGATATTTTAAAGGAGGCGGGCTTCTCTGACGACGAGATTGCGAAGCTAAAAAACTCAGGAGTGGTGTAGGTTTCGCCATATCCTGAGTCTATTTAAGAGTAATTTCGCGCCAGCGTGTGTTAATGTTTCTAACGGAGGCGGATATGGATACGAAAATTTTGGGACCCGGATTTGTCGTCGAATTTTCGGGTGTCAATCTCGCTGACCCTTTGTTACAAGCCGAATTTAACACCATCAGACAATCGTGGCTTGATAACAAAGTCGCAGTCTTTCGTAATCAAAACCTGACGGATGAAGAATTACTCCGATTTACGGGGCTTTTCGGTCCCCTCTTCGTTCATGTCCGCTCACAATTTAACGACAAGTCCCAGCCCGGGATCATGCTGATTTCAAATATCAAAGAGAATGGCCGCGACTTAGGCGAGCTTGGCAACGGTGACCTTGCTTGGCATTCGGATCAATCTTATTCCGCTGAACCCGTCTTTGCGACCTTGATGTACGCCATCGAAATCCCCGAAGAAGGCGGTAGTACGCAGTTTTGCGACACTGCTCGCGCCTACGACTGTCTACCTGAGGCAACAAAAAACCGCATCGACGGCCTCAAACAAAACTTCTCCATCGAAGTGACCGTCAAGACGCAACACGTCTCGCTGACCGAAGAACAACGCCAACTAAAACCACCTGTCACGCATCCTTTAGTGCGTACTCATCCTGAACTGGGCCGAAAATCGCTCTACCTCAGTCCGGCGCACAGCACCGGCCTTGCGAACCAGCCAGCGAACAGAAGCAAATCCTTACTCACGGAACTCGAAGACTGGGCTGCCCAACCCAACTTCACCTATTCGCATAAATGGTGTGTTGGCGATATTGTGATGTGGGACAACACCTCAACTATGCATCGCAGAGATGCGTTTCACGCCAACGCGCGGCGCATGTTAAAACGGACTGGCTTCGAACTCCCACCAGAACGAGCAATTCCATTTTAGCAATCGACACGCCTACTCCGCCGCTTGCGATACCTTGTACTGAGTAAGGCTACCAGCGTGCATAATAGAGCCCGGCAGCGGATGGCCGACGATGTCTTCTGCTAGGCGCGCCACCTCTATCAACGCATCCAAGTTAACTCCTGTCTCAATACCGTGTTCATTACACAGAAAGACGATGTCTTCCGTACAGACGTTGCCGGCCGCCCCTTTGAGCGCCGCAAATGGACAACCGCCGAGACCAGCGACGGAGCTATCAAAGAGATCAACGCCCATCTCCATGCCGGCATAAACATTGGCGATCCCCATGCCCCGGGTATCGTGCAAGTGGAGGCAAATCCGTTTATCAGGCCAAGTTTCGCGGACTTTTCCAACGACCTGCTTGATGCTATTTGGTGCAGCCCAGCCCATCGTGTCGGCGATACTAAGTATCTCGATCGGTGTGCCTTCCTCGTCTGCGATATCCAAAATTTCCTTCAAACGATCGACCACCAATTGCGGTGCAATTTCACCTTCAAAATTACAACCGAAGGCTGTCATGATAGATGCGCGGCGCACCTTAATTCCATATTTCTTGTATAGCTGTATCTGGCCGCGCTGCACCTCGCGATTAATTTGAAAACCGCGATTGGTGTTGTGCTTCATGAAAGTCTCAGATGCCGTCGTCGAAATTGATCCCATATGGGTCAACCGGTCACTGTGCTGCATCGCACGCTCAATACCCTTCTCATTGAGCCAAAGCGCGTGGTAGACGACACCTTCTTTCGCTTTAAATCCGCGGATCACATCATCAGCATCTGCCCAACCCGGTACGCGCTTCGGATTAACGAAAGACTCCACCTGAATCTTCTTCAAGCCAGTTTCGGACAAAGTGTCGATCAGTTCTATCTTACGCTCGGTTGAAATCGGTCCTGGCTCAATCTGGAACCCTTCGCGCGGTCCTTCCTCTTGTATATCGACTTTAGTCGGCATGTCGCTCATCGCTCTCTCCTTCATTCAATCCGGCTTATCAACACTCTTGAAGATATATGCGTACCTAGCCCGCAATTTACAGATCTGTCTCTAGTCCTTTAGTTACCACGCGCTTTCTTCGCTGCATCTAGAACCTCGGGCGAGACACAGACCGTCATCGTCAGCGCATGAAACGATAGCGTTTTGCCGTGACCATCAAGGTTTAGGCTATTATTTACGCCGCCCTGCAGAACATTCTCGATTACAAAATTAAAAGCCTTAAGTTTTGGAAGATCGTACCGCCGCGCTTCGGTGGCGCCACGATGGCGAAACATCGCCAGCATCCGTTCTTCCGTCGCCTGCATGGCGATCGTATCGTAGCCGCTATCATCGTATGGAATGATGCTAATATTCAGCCGATCGCCTTTGTCACCCGTTCGTCCGTGCGCGATCTCATATAGCATCACATTGATCTGGTCATCAGAGGTCATCTTCAGTCACCATCGTCACACGCGGCTGTACGTCTTTACGAGGAACTAAAACCGAGCCAGTCTTAACTCGCCACGTCGTATTACGCCGGACGCCACCACCACCAGCGGGCCCGTCGCAATATAGCGATTCGACTTCTCGGGCAATCAGCGCGGCAGTTGCCTCATCATGGGCATTGGCCGCTGCCCGCATCCGCACTTCCTGTGGCTCACCGCCAAAAGATTGTGTCAACTCACCGGTATCACCATCATGTATGCTAACCGTACCAATCAAGTCGGTACGTAGGTCGCAATCAAGCTCGAGTAAATCAACACGCTCACGCATTGTCTGCGCCGCCAGTTTAGCCCGCGCGAGAGCATTCGGACCGGCATAGGAAATTTCACCTTCACCAAGCCAACCGCCGTCAACGCTGATCGTCACCTTCCACGTTTCGGGTGCGGGATTACCCTTCGCACCCGTGACTCTGACGCGATCCACGCCGACCTGTTCTACTTCAACATCTGTGATATCAAGGGTAACATCCGGCGTCAGATAATTACGCGGGTCGTCCAATTCGTATAGGATTTGTTCCTTGACAGTCCGTGTGTTCACAACGCCGCCACTGCCCACCGGTTTCGTGATAACCAGACTGCCATCTTCCTCTACCTCGGCTATCGGAAATCCAATTTCAGCCATACGGGATACGTTCTTTCGCCCAGGATCTGCATGGTAGCCACCGGTAATCTGCGAACCGCACTCAAGCAGGTGTCCCGCGAGGACACCTGCCGCCATCTTGTCCCAATCATCGGCAGCCCAGCCAAAATGATGCATCAAAGGGCCTAAAGTCAGAGCTGAATCCGTCACCCTACCAGTGACAACAATATGAGGATTTTGGTCAAGTGCATCAGCAATCGGCTGCGATCCCATATAGACATTCGCAGCAAGGATTTCCGTATTAGCGAGATCGAGTGGTTTCTCGTTACCCCACGGCCTAGTCCGCAGGCCTCGGAGATTTTCGCGAAGATCGTCGCCGTCGACAACAGCTACACGCAAGCCCGAAATACCCTGTTCCTTAGCAAGCGCGTGCAACTTTTTCGCTGCACCAAACGGGTTCGCCGCGCCAAAATTACCAATAATCGGAACACCGCTCGCGACGCACCGTTTCAACACCGGCCCAACAAAACCAGCAAGATCCGCGGTATAGCCTTTTCCCGGGTCAGTGCGGCGTTCCCGCTGCGCGATTGCCAGTGTACGTTCGGCCAGAGTTTCATAGAACAAGGCTGCGGGTCTTCCAGAAGCAATTAGAGAATCGACGACAGGCCCACCAACATCCATTCGGTCGACTGAAAATCCAGCGGCATTGCCGATATGCATTTGCTCTCGCTGCATAGAAACTCCCCTATGTTCGGGCACGCAAAGCCGCAGCGCAAAATTCTTTGCAACTCATGTCGCTGCGTGCGCCCCAAGCGGCCGCCCGCTCGTTCACATGACTGATGATTCCAGTATCCCAAATCGAGCGAGCATCGCCGATCCTTGCAGAAGTATAACTGACGGTGGCCCCCGAGACACCCTGCTCGTCCATCACCGGGAGACGCGTGATGCCGGCGCGATCACGACCGACACCTGCATCATGGAAAACCGCAGCTTTGACCGGTTGATATATGGCTTTCCCATTTGCTTTGTTAACAGCGAGGATCGCGCCATGGGAACCAATAATAACGACCCGACCTTTATCTTCCGGCAACAAAAGAGATGCGGAATCAAGCCCCCACACTTCAGGCTCCCACCTTTCAGCCCGAAACTTATAGCGACCTTCTGAATGCGGCGGGGGATCGCCCATAAAGATCTTACCTGCCCGTAATTTCGCTGCGCATTCTGCCGCGCTTTCGCCAACCGCACACCCAAGCGCCGCAGCGGGCCCATTAGTGTAACTGATGACACCACGTGTTAGCATATCTTCGCCGTCACCAATTTTACCGCTAGAGTGCGCAACGGTTGCCGCAGCAAGACCAAGCTCTTCCAGATATACAAGACTCCCAATACCAGCATCGTCTCGCCCAACACCCGCATCATTCAAAATAACGCCGCAAGGATGAGCAGTGGCGGCGAGATACCCCGCATAAACTCCACCGTGGCTACCCGCAAAAATCACGGAACCTTCATGCTCTGGCTTTGGCTTAGTTACCGTATCCAGGACCCAGATGGGTATATCGTTATCAGATGCGTTCAGTTCGGCCATAACCCCATCACATCTCTCTTTAATCTGACTATGATATAGCGCGGCTTAGCCGCACAGGTCACGCCTAATGAATTATTGTGTCTGCTTGCAAACTACACCATCTATAAATGCAGCGAAGCAATAATAGATTTGGCGGACAAAAATTGACCAAGAAAGCAAAGGCGGTCGGCATCAACCACGTGGCTCTTGAGGTTGGCGATATCGAAGAGGCGCTTACATTTTATGGAAGCTTCCTCGATTTTGAACTGCACAGTAAAAGCATAAATACGGCATTTATCTATTTTGGTGATCAATTCATCAATTTTGCGAAAGGCCGCAAACAGGAGCCAGACGACCGTCGACATTTCGGGATTGCGGTCGATGATAAGGAGTTGGTCCGAAAATCCTTGGCAAATATGGGCGTCAAACTTCTAGACGGGCGGTTTCTCGATTTCCTGGACCCGTGGGGAAATCGGATTGAAATCACAACCTACACCAACATTCAGTTCAGCAAAGCGGATTATGTACTGCGGGGAATGGGCCTTGCCCACCTTAAGAAAACGAACACGGCGATTGAAGAGCTAACTAAGAAAGGTATGGCGCCATAGAGGCACTCTTTATTGACGGTACTTCTTTGGCGGCTGCGGGTTGTTCGCCGGATTGGTG
>MDTA01114732.1_pt1 | contig 14303 bp, 14 predicted proteins | sample 811151 | NCBI WGS metagenome assembly MDTA01 (sample SAMN05326648, study PRJNA326480) | marine metagenome | isolation source: seawater | place: Indian Ocean: South | collected 2010 | reverse complement strand
TAGTGCCCGCCAGTGCTTGCTTTTTGATGCATTTGGCTGGTGTCGCCCCGATTTTTATCATTGTGAATTGTTGCTTGGGGAAGACGGTAAGAAATTGTCGAAATCAACCCGCTCTTTACCACGCTTATTTTCGGGCTCTTAAAATTGCCTTGGATTTTGTCTGTGATAAAAATTCGTACTGGGCGTGTAAGCGTGCAAACACATAGCCTGACCAACCATCAAGAATACCTCCTTGCCAAAGGTAAACATAGAGAAATCGAAGGGTGGGGCGGAAGGGGAGTTTACGAAAGAGCCTGCGTAATCTGCGTTTCCCTTTGACCGAATCGTGTTGCAGGGCAGACTCATCATCTTTTGCCGAACTTTCAACGACTGCTTCCCAGTTGGAATAGCGATTATGCTTTTCCACAAAACTATCAATCGTGGGAAAGGCATGGTGGTCCATTATCGATTTAAGTTTTCCAGTTGTTCCTCTTACAACTACATGCTCATGTATTTCATGGTCTCCACTATCAGTACTTAATTCGGTTATTTTTTCATATCGTCCCTGTTTGTGCTTAAATAGTCGTAGGTTCCAGTTTGGGAAGTAAGCATGTTTTAAAGGTTTTCCCAAAAAGAAATACCTTCGATTGATCCAATAACCGGAATGCTTTTCATTTGGGTTTGAAACAATTCCCTTAATTTCTTCTTCAGCTTCTGGAGGCAGACATTCATCAGCATCCAGAATTAATACCCACTCATGGGAAAATGGTAGGTTTTCCAATGCCCAATTCTTTTTCTTAGGCCATCCCCCTTTGTAATCAAATTGTATAACCTTTGCTCCTAGATGTTCTGCAATTTCAATCGTTCTGTCCGTACTTTGGGAATCAATCACAAACCTCTCATCAATCCAATCGACAGACTCAAGGCATCTCTCGATATTTACTTCCTCATTTTTACATGGTATAAATAAGGAAATTGGAACTTTTTTAACTTCGTTCATAAACAAAGAAATTTTTCTATTTTAGAGGGTTTAATAGGCCCATGTGGGTGCCAGGCAAATAAATTGCAGGTCCCATTTTGAATCGAAGACAACCGGTCTGCATCATAAATTTGATATCCAATATCATCTAAGGTTTTGACCACCCTTTCCTGCCTGGGAGGGAATGATTCGATAATCATAATCGGTTTTGAAATTTTGATGGTTTGAAGACCACCTTCTAGAACTTCATTTTCATGCCCCTCTACATCGATTTTAACTAAAGCAGGAATTTTACCTTCTTCTAGCATTTGGTCTAATGTTCTTGTTTGGACCTTAATGTTCTTGGATGTTCCTTTGAGGTATTGTTCGATCCATGGTTTATCATTGATTGATAAGCTACCAGTTGCTGAAGTCAGTTCATCTTGCCTAAAATCTTTTTCTATGGACTGATTACTCAGAGCAAACGAATACAATTCAATATTTTTTGAACCACTTGCTTCATGGGTCATTTGTAAAAGTTCAAAATTATTAGGGTCCGGTTCAAAAGATAAGATTTTAAGATTAGGGCAAATCTTTGAGATTTCCCAGGTGTAGAGCCCCACATTTGCACCAACATCAAGTACGCACCGAGAGAGACCCAATTGATTGAGTTCTTCGCAAATTCCTATTACCAGAGACCGTATCATAGGTTCCAATTTATTTCTTCCTAGTAAAATGGAGGCGTGGGTAATTGTTCTTAAGGCAACTTTGTGTTCGAATCCCAAATCGTATAAACGTGGTACATTCAAACTGCTCGCTGCTAGAAATCGAAATGCACGAGTTTTTCTAAAACAATGAAGTGGGGCGGAAAAAATCAGCATCTACAAAATACTTTCGTTAGTTTTGAAGTAACTTACGATAAAGATTGTAATAATTTTCCCGGCATTCTTGATCGGCAGGCAAGGAAACCTTCTCATTAGTCTTATTCCTCTGTTCTAATAAGTTAAGGACAGCTTGATTGATAGAATCTTGCTCTGAAGGATCTACATAATTTGCATGCTTACCAAGCAAATCATGAATCGCTCCAGTTTTGGTAGTAATCACTTGGCATCCATTCGATGCTGCTTCTAAGGGGGGCCATCCAAAACCTTCGATTAAAGACGGGAAAATTAAGAACTCAGCATTCAAGTAAAGCTCCTTCAAGGTGGCATCAGATACATGATTTATCCAAAAAATATTTTTTAAATTTTTCTCAATCCATTTCTTGAGGCTTGGATTAATTTCATGAGCCTGAGGTGGAGGACCAACCAAAACCAATTTTAGGTTTTTGTACTTATTTTGTTTTTTTGCATTTTGAAAAGCTTGGAAAAGAGCAATTCGATTTTTATACCACGCAGCACTACCAACATGTAAGATAAATCGTGTACTTGCTGGATTGAATGATAACTCCGATTTGAATTCACATTGGTTCTTAAAATTTACTGCATTAAGGTTGGTTCCAAGATGAATCACTTCTGACCTCGATCTAGATGAAGGAACAATTCGGTTCAAATCGCATATTGTCTGCTTCGAGTCACAGACAAAATAATCGGCAAAGGGTAATGAATATTGGATCCAGTTTTGTAGTCTTTTTCCAGAGTGCGAAGTTAGTGGTGCATCTGGGAGTTCTCCCAATGCGGTTCGAATTGCTATCAGGTCATGGCATGTAATTATGCATTTTGCAGATGAAATCTTATGGATAGTTTTTAAGTAAGGAGAGTTGGAATGATCAATGACATGAACTACTCCAATGCTTCTATGATTTTGTTTGAGCACATTTTTTAGTCTCTTTGGGAAAACTATATATTTGTCGATGTATCCAGCCCATTTGGCCAGTTTGCGAAATGATAAAAACTTCCTGAAAATAGAAATAGGAAAGATTTCCTCCAAATTGAAATCCTCAACCATGTGGGAATTATCTAGCAGGATTCCTCCAAATTTTTGCATGCTTAACTGATTATCATTTCGATAATTAGTTATCAGTAGTACACTTTTTTTTTGCTGCATCTATGATTTGTGGGAAAGAGCAGCGGCTAAACACGACCCCCCGCCAAATGCGGCAAAACCAAGATTAGTTGGTTGTCCTAGGATTCCGAAAAGTAAAATAGGACCGGCAGCACCGAAAAGAAAAATTGCCAAGTAGTTACCCTTGTTTACAGCACGAATACACACAATAAGCAAATCCAGAGTAATCCATATCCTCCATAATAGAAATAATGAACCCATAATAATTCCATTCTCTAGAACTGGTCTTGACCAAGATAGCTCGGCTCCGCCATATCCTCCTCCTAAAGCTGCCCCGGCTCGGGTTGCGGTTCCTAGTCCATTCCCAAAAAAACCAGTAAACATGTTGTAGTAATAGGGTGACATTATAATATCAGTATATCTCTTAAAATATGCCTCGATTGGATTACCTTCCACATTCGCAGCTTCCTCAAAGCGAAGACTTAAGAAATCTAGACCTTCTTTGAATAAATCGACCTGAGAGTAAATAATTAACCCAACTAAGGAGAAACCAAAAATAGAACCAGCAATTTTGCCAAATTCTGCCGGCTTACAGTAACCTAGGAATCCAATGCATGCTAGAACCTGTAAACACTCTGCTATAACAGCCCTACTACCAGCAGTAACCATAGCAAGTAGGGTGGCACTGGTTCCCAAGTACAGCATCCATCTAGGAAATGATTCTTTTGTTAGGAAACCATATATAATATATGCGACCGTAAAACAGTAGTAGAAAACTATCCCACTTACAAAAGTAAATGTTCCTGATGCTCTTACTTTCCCACCAGATGTTTCTAACTGGCTACCGGTTCCGCCCGCTGCAGTTTTGATAACATCTTGGGCATCCCCTTGGAATTGCTGAGCAACTACCCAAGTCATTGGTAATGCCAGAAGTAAGAATGCTTTTCCATAATTGATGATGTCTTGCCAGCTGAAAACCCTCGCAATTATAAATATTAAGGGAAAATGGAGTAGGTTGGTCCGTGCACCATAGGCAATGGTAAATGGATGTGCTTGATTGATGAAAAATGATAAAAATACCGCTAGCATTACCCACTGGAAGCATTTCTGGAGGTATTTGTTGTAAATTGGAAAAATACCCTTTGCATAGCTCAAATAATAAATCCATAGGACAATTGGATCTCTCACAATTAAAAGGCTTTGGGATAATTGAGGGAGAAACCACTTCCTCAATGCTCCTTCAAAAAGAAGAAGTAAAAAGTAAGCCCAAATCAGTTTTTTAATAAAACTATGATTGGAAGTGCTTGTTCCAACCAGTCCTTTTCTTTTGGTATTGGCTAGTGAAATGGTTTCGGTAGCACTCATTACCTAGGTGATCTTTAACAACTGATCTGGTTTGATTAAATTAAATTCGATTATTTTTTGAGCGTATTCAACCCAACTATAGGCATTTGCCTTATTTGCACATCTTTTTGCCGTGTCTGCATTAGATAGATGCCCATTTAATAAGCACAAAACTTTTTCAGCAATTTTTTCCGGCGAGCGGATTGGCACAATTTTTCCAGTAATCCCGTCTTCGATTAGATCTTCTCCTCCAGCATTCGGAGTTACAACAATAGGTAATCCACAAGACAAAGCCTCCTGCTGTACCAAGGCTCTACCTTCCACAATTGATGGAAGAACCAAAGCATCGTGCTGTTGCATGATTGCACGAACATTCAAGTTTGAACATGGCGGGTAATATTCAAAGCCTGAAAACTGATTTCTGTAAAACTCTTTGGGCATGGATGGTTGGCCAAGTATTGAAAGTTTAACGGGTTCCTTCTTCATTATTTTCATTGCTTCAAAAAGATCAGCTAAGCCTTTTCTTTGACTCATCGAACCTACGAATAAAATTTTAAATAATTTGTTTTTTCGCTTAATCATGGTTGCGGGTGATAGTTGAAACCTAGGACTACCAAAAGGGGCAATTTGACAAGCTTTACGGGCACGAATCTCGATTGGAATTGAATTCAAGACGAATTTGCTGGGGCATGTAATCCGGTCTGCTAATCTCATTTCTTCTTCCTTTTGGAAGAGTTTTTCTTCAGGTTCACGAGTAGTTTCTAGAGTCGGTTCCCATTCGGGGTATCTTTCTGCCTCTTCGGCTAATAATCTTCGACTAGTTGCCCAGTGAACGATAGGTAATTCATATGAGCATTGAGTCCCTACTTCTTTGGCTTTTAGGAATGATTTGAGAGCACCATCTTCATAGGCATGAATGACATCTACTGAAAGATCTGATAACTCGTTTGCAGTTTTGGCATCCAATTTTTTATAGCTTCTATCCGTCAATCTTCGCTTTGATTCTTGGTCAGACTTTACGATTAAACGCTGAATTTCTGGGATCCAAAGTCTTTTGATTTTAGTGTCTGGGATATCATAAGATCGTTTGTTTTTTAGTTTTGAGAAGAGGGCAACGCGTCCATTGCCAAATCCAATAGTGGTGTAAAAACGAGTAAGCAAATCCAGTTTTTGTAATTCCTCTAATAGGGCTCTGACAAAAGTATTTCCAGTTGGGTGAGATACCACAAATCTCATGAATAAACCTTTCGGTTCTTTGACCATCCATGAATTGGGTTTTCTATGTATTTAAAAAACAACCAAGAAAAAAACATTACAGGAATTATGTAGAGTAAGGAAATAAGAAAATTAGCAGGTTTTTCGCCAAAGGCCTGACAGTGTAAGTATCCGAAAAGTTTGAAAAGGGGAAAATGAACCAAATACATAGAAAAAGAGATTCTACCCACCCATGCCAAAGACCGCAGAATTAAGTTCTCGTTTATTTTAAAAAGACTTTCAGATCGCAGGACAGCAACGAAAAAGAAAAAGTAAAACCCAGTCCAACAGGCATATTGAATCCATGAATCACAGTTTTGCAATCGGCTAGTCAACGCCAAAACTAAGGCAGAAATTAATGGTGGATATACATAAAAGAGGTTTAAGTCTGCTAATTTCTTTTTGCGATGAAGCAAGGCTATCCATGCACCTAGTAACCATGAAGGCCAAAGAAAAATGGCGGTAAAGGAAATCCAATAAGCACCTTGTTTTGTAAAGTATATCGCCAATCCACTTATGCATACTGAAGAAATCAAAACTTTAAGAAACCCAAATTTTAGAAGGGCAAAAAATACAAGAGGGTATAGTGCGTAAAACTCAATTTCCAGGGGTATTGTCCATAATGAGGGGTTGGAGAGAAACTGTCCATTTCCTGGTGGGTAGTTTTGAGAAACGGTAACAACTCTTAAAATCCTTTCAAGACTCCATGTATTGTCACCCCACTTAATGTGGCAGTAGAAACTGATGACCGATGTTAGTAGAATGGCGATCAAATAGGCTGGGTAAATTCGCCAAAATCTACGCTTAAGATAAGTTTTCCAACAGGGAGTAGAAATTGATAACGAGTTTGGATAATGAATACAAAAACCACTAATCAGAAAAAACAAAATAATGGCATATCCCAAAAATGGAGTCGGTATCGAGAGCCACGCCATTACTTTAGCTAAAGAACTATATTCTTTGGGGTAAGTGGTAATCCGCCACCAACCTATCCACAAATCGATACGAACATGGTACAGGAGTACTCCTAAGCAGGAAAGACCCCGCAATAAGTCAACCACCTCAATTCTCTCGTTTGTATTCAAGTACTCCCTATGAGTTGCATATAATTTTCAGCATATTGATCGAGAGGACGAACATAATCTTGTAATCCTTCTTTGGTTAACTGGGCTTTTTTTTCATATTCAGCTTCATTCATACCGATCGCCTTTTTGATTTGTTTGGCCAATGATTCCACACAACCGGGCTTGGCAAAAAGAGCATGCTCTCCTGCAGTTTCTGGAACTCCTCCATCCAATGTTGCGATGCAGGGTACGCCAACTGATCTTGCTTCCAATGGGGTCAAGCCCAGGTCTTCTTTGGTATGAGGTGGGGTGACCATCCATTTTGCCTCTCTGGTGAAACGGTGACGATCGTCTTCCGTAATAAAGCCGGTAACCTTTACTCCGCGAATATTATTTGCTGAAATTAGCGTTTCAACTTCAGTTCTAAGGGGGCCATCTCCGACTAAGGTCAGAGGCCAGATTTGTGGGTCGGGTGTAACCTTTTTATACGCCTTAAGTAAAATTCTTATTCCTTTATTAGGTACGAATCTGCCAATAAATAAAAAGCCTCTTCGCTGATGAATGGGGAACTCACCATAGGGCATCCTGGAAACCACGGGAAGTCTTCCACTGCCTTTTCGCCTGACCTTCTCCCATGTGTTCCACACAAATTCAGATATGTACCATCTCCGATCAGCTTTAGCGACTGCCCACTTCCATGCAAAAATCCTTGGATGAATACCTTTCCTTTGCCAGTTATAAATAGTCATTACACACGGTTTTTTAGCCTTCTTGGCCCACCAAACGCCTTCCACCATCGGATTATGGAGATGAACGAGGTCGCATGCTCGTATTGCACTTTTTATTACGGAATCTCTGGGTGAAACAAAATGACTGGCAAATCTTTTGCTTTCTTCTTTTGTCCATGATGAACGGATTTCGTTTTCGTTTTTTTGGATTGATCCGTCATCTAAAAATCCAGCAACTTTTTTTCTAAGTAAGCGAACTGATGCTCCTCTATTGACAAGATCTTCAACCAAGGTCAGGCAAAAAGTCTCTATCCCGCCGAACTTGCCCAAGCAGGGAGCAATCATCAAGATTTTGAGTTTGGATAAATCGCTCATCTACCAAACATTCAGCCTCGTATTCTTCCATCTTCTGATTTGTTTCAGTGAGTAGCAAAAAATGTTTTGGCTTACACATTTTTCAAAGGATGGGACCATAGTGGCTGAATCTTCCGCATTTTTCTGCACCCTCCTATCAATTCTCTTCATCCATTCATTTCTGTAAGACCCAAGCATGTGAATACCAATGGTATTATCATGGATCCGAGCGTTAGGATAGAGGTTTGGAAGCTGTCTTGGGCAAATAGTTTTTGCTTCGCACTGGCTAGCTAGACCAGCCTGAGCGGTAGGCATAATCCATTCAGGTATCTTGTTCAGATGATTTTTTCCGAGAAACCACTCTAGATAATCCCAGTCGATTTTTGTTTTATCCCAAAACACTAGCCCGGTGGTGATCCCCTTAACTATTTGTGGTCTTTTTTTGCCTGCAAGCATTTGCCAGGGACTAAAACAATACGCATCCCACTGAGTGTCCTTGAGGAAAATAGCACCACCGTTTACCTGATTTCGATCAAATAATCCTGAGAACTGACGAAGGAAGAAAATGTCGGCATCCAGGTAAAAACTAATCGGATCTTCGGGAAATGCGTAAATAGGGTCAAAAAATTCAATCCCCCAAATTGAATCTTTCCTGAATTTTTGGCAGTTGGGTCTGCCTTGCATGTAATCCAGGACACGACTGGAGTTTTCAGAGGATTCGGTAATGGTTACTATCGTTCCATTTAGCTCTGTATAGATGAAATCTTTTTCTTTTTGTGTAAGCGTACCGTCCGTATGGAGTTGCAAGTAAATGTGTTCTTGGCAAAGCGCAATGAGGGATTTTAGACAGTGCAGATAAAAAGGTAATTGTTTCCCTCCAATGAGCGTTTGTACGATAATTTTTTCATCCTCTTGTTTCTCCATTTAGTTATTTTCCTGAAACCAGTTTTGAACCGTGGAGATAATATATTCGACCTCGTTATTCGATAACCCGGGGTAAATCGGTAGTGTAAGATTTCTTCGATAGAACTGTTCGGTAATCGGGAGCTTATCCCCTTCGCGTATTCTATCTGCGTAAGCGCCGTGCTGGTGAACCGCCAAGGGATAATGAAGGTTGGCACCGATTTGGTGGGATCGCAGGTATTTCATCAATTCATTTCTTCGATAATATTCAATCACATAAAGGTGCATAGCATGAAGTTCAGTTTCTGCTAAGACGGGTAGGGTGACCGGTAGATTTTTGAATGCAACGTTGTAGCGTTTAGCGATTGCCCTGCGTTTGGCATTGTCATCCGCGAGATGTTGTAGATTGACTCGTAAGATGGCAGCCTGAAGTTCATCAAGTCTTGAATTAAAACCAGGAGTGATACTTTCTCTCCCATCGTTCCATCCGTACTGTCGAAGAGATTTTATCTTTTCGGCAAACTCCTTGGATCGGCAAAGAATGATTCCCCCATCTCCTAATCCCCCAAGGTTTTTAGTCGGGTAACAACTGTAAGCAGAAATATCTGCAAAGGTGCCAACTTTTTGTCCATCGATTTCCGCTCCATGTGCCTGCGAGCAATCCTCTATCACAGCCAGATTATGAGTTTTAGCAATCTCTAAGATCCTGTACATTTCAGCTGGTTGACCATAAATATGAACCGGCATGATCGCCCGGGTATTAGAACTTACTCTTTCCTTGATTGACTTGGGGTCGATGCATCTTGAATTCGGATCGATATCTGCAAACACCGGAGTGCAACCTGCCTGCTCGATCCCCGCAATCGTGGCAACTGCCGTGTGCGATGGGGTGATAACCTCATCTCCCGTATCTAAGTCAAGACCTCTGAGGCACAGTGCAATGGCATCGGTTCCATTCGCCACTCCTACTCCATGAAAATCATCGCCATGAAAAGCAGCAAATTCTTTTTCAAAGGCATCTACTTCTTTTCCCAGTACAAACCAACCAGATTCAAGGACTCGTTGGATTGCTTGATCAATTTCCTCTTTGTGTGCCTGATAGGACGCTAAGGGATCGCTAAATGGAATCATATGATTTTAATCAGAAATAGTACTCAAGTTCTTTTTTAAAGAAATCAATAGACTTAGATATACCTTTTTCAAATGAGATCTTTGGCTTCCAACCAAAGGAGTTAGAAAATGCACTGAAATCACAAATGAAATCTCCGACATCGATTACTTTTCGAGCTTTAGGGAAGGGTATTAGCTCGTATTGAGCACCCTTAATATGATTACACATAATTTTTGCAGTTTCCAGAAGAATTAATGGATAAGGAGCTCCTAGATTAAAAGCTTTTCCAATGGCATTATTAGAAGTTGCAGACAAGAGGAGGGCATCGATCACATCATCAACAAAGTTGTAGTCTCTTCTTTGCTCGCCGTCGCCAAATACTTGGATGGGTCTGCCTTGAAGTAAGTTTTTGATCCAAATTCCAAGAAAAGTTTGTCGTGCATCCTTTATTCTCATTCTAGGACCGTAGGTGTTAGTTAGCCTAAGGACAGAAGAGGCAATGCCGTGAACCTCATGATAAAGAATATGGTATTGTTCTCCAGCAATCTTGTTAATGCCATTTACATCGACTGGATGCCGTGGGTGCTTTTCATCAACTGGCAAATAATTGGGCTTTCCATAAATCTGTCGAGTGCTTGCAAACACAATACGTGCTGTAGGGTTATATTTCCGGCAGGCTTCAAGAATGGAAAGCTGAGCCTTTGCGTTAATGTCCAGATCAGTAAATGGATTCTCCATCGAGTCCAAATGGCTAGTTTGACCAGCTAGATTGAAGATGAAATCCTTTTCCTTGATCAGCTCGGTTATGGAGTATGGGTCACGAATATCTGATAAATCTATTTTTATTTTATCGTGAAAGTCGTGAAGGTTACGAAGGTTGCCCCCATATTCAGGAATAAGGCTATCGACAATAGTCACTTCATTTCCGGATTCAACTAACCTAATGGCAAGATTTGATCCGATGAATCCCAATCCCCCTGTGATTAGAATCTTTTTGCTACTTAAAAAGTTCATGATGAAGTCTTTCGTGCACCAATTTTTCGTGCAGGATTACCAGCAAAAATATTATTAGCCGGTACATCTTTTGTAACAACAGATTGAGCCCCAATGATTACATTTTCGCCAATTCCTACACCCGGTAACACCATTACTCGTGCTCCTATGAATGAATTTTTACCAATACTTATTTTATCGGTAATAAGTTGCATATCTGGACTTTGAAAATCATGAGTGCCGGTGCAAAGGTAAGACTCCTGTGCTACAGTCGCACCTTCCTTAATCTCGATAAACCCGAGCGAGTAAGCACAAACATTCTCGCCTAAACATGCTCTGTGTTGTAGGGAGAGGTGCCAGGGGATTTGAATTCTTGCGGATGAATGAACAAAAGGCTGGCCGGAAATCTTAGCACCAAATAACTTTAGAATAAGCAAACGCCAGGGATTCAGAAATTTCGGAGTCCAGGAACATCCAATCAACCAAGCTAATCTCCAAAAGATCAAAATTAATTGAGCCCACCAAGGCCATGGGTTTGAAAATGCATTCTGCTGTTGGGTCGGTTTCAATTGATAAGATTTAACATTTCATTGGCAGTGTATGCAACCCCATCGAAAAAGGGCTTTTTTTGATGGTGCATATGATTAGTTAATTGCGTGACAGATGTTTCATCATTTAACGAATAGATCTGATTCTTGAATTCTTTGAATACAAATAATTTATCAATTGGAGTATCCCCATCATCAAATGCAATTACAGGCAGACCATGTTCTAGCATGGCGGCAGTAGCACCACTCTTACCAATAATATCCAAGGGAGTTGTGCACACACCTAGATCACAAATTTGCAATTCATGAGAAATTGAATCAGTACTTAGTACACCGGATTCAAAGATTAATAAGTTGGATTTCTTCGCAAGGGTTTTAAGTAAGGAAAGTCCTTTCTCTTCTCTTTGTCGACCTATGATCCTAATCTGTAATTTCCTTTTTTTGATATGGGATATGTCATGTAAATTTTTTAGCAGAATGTCATATGGGAACTTTTCATAGAGTGTTCCAAAGATGGCTACTTTGATAAAATTGTCGTAACACTTAAATTCAGATTTTGAATATGCTATATTGCCAAAGAGGTATAAATATTGCGAAGTTATATTGGAACAATTTAAGCGATCGAGTGCCGCAGCGTTCGAGCTTGTTACTACAGTAGGCTTGGAAATACGCAAAAACTTCAGAATTTCTCTTTTTTGCCTCCAGCCCATGAATCTTTCCCAAATGGATGCATTGGGATATGCTCCAATCCAAATTTCATGAAAATTTACATGAAGCTTTTTAACTTTGAGTTGTTTGGCTAATTCTATCAATGAGCTGCCAATCAATCCTCCTGGTGAAAATAAATAGGGTGCAAATTGTAAGCTGTATATATCTGCAGAAGGTAGTTTTTGGGCAATGTCAGTTAAACTTATATTATCATTTAAAGTTGCCTTGGTTACTATATGTCCAAGCCTCTCAAATTCAATTGAAAGTAGTTTAATGTAATCAGATATCCCACATTGATTGGGTTTAAATTGCCCTGAGATTATACAGATTTTCAATGAACTAGATACCGGAAATTAATCCTAGCATCTTTAAATGTTGAATAGCATCTTTGACTGTAGCGACTTGATGATTATGAGAATTTGTTTCCTTGCCTAAAACTTTTCCTTCCGGATAACCCCATTGTTGATGATGAAGCTTTGCACTGTCATACCAATATCCAAGTAATGTGAGCGATGAAATGCTAAATGCACCAGCTAAATGCATGCATAAAGAGGTATTTGTAATCACAAAATCACTTTGCGAAACCAAAGAAGCTGATTGTCTCAAATTCAGCCTGCCACAAAAGTTCTGAATTCGATCGTTTTCTTTAATATGTATTCTTGCTCGATCTTCCTGGGATCCGATAATTGAAATTACTATTGAGTGCTCATTAAGAAGGACATTACATAATCGATAGAAATGCTCATCTCCCCAGCATTTTTCGGGAAATCCTCCCCCAGGAGCGATGATAATTTTTTTCTTTTTCGAATCACAAACTTTCCACATTTGTTGTGCCTCATTGACTTCATGCTTGGTCAAATAAATCTGTGGTCTAGGCTCTACAAATTTATTAGAACCAAGTAATTTTAGGAATTCAAGTGCAGCGACAGAAACATTTCTACTTTCTTCAAACATTACACTCTTTTGGCACCAACTATCTCCCCCGGCGTATCCTTTTACTCCAAAACGTTTAGGGATTCGAGCTCTCCGCAGCAGCCAAGAACCTTGGCGACTACCAAGTATATCTATGCCGTGGGTAAACTTTTTTTTTGTGATTTTTTTAGACTCCTTAGAGAAAAGAACATACAGTAATCCTTCGATGAATGTTTTGCTTGAATTAGCCTGATATCTACAATTTTGTTTATTATGCCATGGGGCATTGCATGTAATAATTTCATCAAGATGAGGATTATTTACCAAAAGAGGCCTTGCCCAGTCACCGACACCCATTGAAATCTTAGAATCAGGGAATGCTTTTTTGAGTCCAAAAATTAATGGAGTTGCCACTAAAACATCGCCCAAATCATTGTTTCTAAGTAAGAAAAAATTTTTATTATTTATATTTATTTTATTAAGCGACAGCAAGAACTTCAGTTGAAAAATCTGGTGGATAGTCTTCGGCATTAAATTTTGCTACCGGAAGAATACCATGGGGGAACTTCTTTAAAGTAGGTTTATCAGCGAAATTACAAAAGTCTTGTTTTTTGCACAGGTAGAGAGTGTATCCAAAATCCTCTAAGTAGTTTAGAGGTTCTCTTATATCAATTCCATACCTTGATACATTTCTTGGAAAACATTCCATAAAAATTGAATGAACTGATTTTTTTGAAAGATATTTTTTCCAACCTTTTATTGCTGGGAATTCCTGTCCCTCAATATCTAACTTCGCAAAATCTACATAAGATATATGATTAGATAAACAATATTCATCAAGTACAATATTTGGGGTTTGAATACCAATTTCTGAATCTGAAGATGTGTGTGATTGTCCTAATTGATTGTTATCGATACTAAAATTTGAAAATCCAGATTTATCGGACAGACAACCGAAATTATTAAATATCAATGATTTATTGTTTTCGGGTAATTCTTTTGACCTAGATATTAAATTAACAAGTTGCTGATTAGCTTCAAAAAGATGATAATTAACTTCTGGTCTTTCTTTAATAAGGCCGAAACTGCAAAAACCCATGTTGGCACCTATATCAAAGAAAATTCCACTTTTAGGAATAAAACAGAGTGCAATCTTGTAAAAAAAAGGTTCAAAAACCTTTTTAATATATATGTTTCTAGGTTCGGGATCAAGAAGATCGATATAAGCAGATGAATTAAAATTAAATGTACATTTTGTGTGCCTTTCCTGAAGCTTTAATTTACAGATAAAGTTTATAAATTTATGCTTTAAAAGAAATTTGGGAGTATAATTTAATATATTCATGCTATTTATCAGGCTAAATTATGATTAATTAATTCGCTTAATCTATTTATACTTGTTTGAGGAGAAGAGTTTTTAGATATTTATATCAAGATTTCTTT
>MDTA01113316.1_pt1 | contig 14303 bp, 11 predicted proteins | sample 811151 | NCBI WGS metagenome assembly MDTA01 (sample SAMN05326648, study PRJNA326480) | marine metagenome | isolation source: seawater | place: Indian Ocean: South | collected 2010 | reverse complement strand
TGGAACTTATGCCGCCAGTGCTAGTAGTGTTAATTGGGTGGACTGTTTTGATAGTAATAGTTGTTACGCCTTCAGGTTTAGTGAAAGTAAGAACTCCCTCTGCGTAAGCATTAGTAGCTTTTCTGCCCTGCCTAAATGTCTTTGCGTGATTAAGATCTCCTGCATTGAATATCCCATCAGTTAAGTTTTCCTCTAATACTTGTCCATTATTTAGTAAGAAATCAAGCTCGGCATCCGCGGCGGCGTTTCCGTAGCTCTCTAGGCATGCAATGAGATCGCCATTTTCGGCACGGCGAGCGCCATTCCGATCTTTTTGGCCATGCTTAAGATCAGGCGCGGCAATATCATCAGTAGAGGTAACAAATCTTGAGCCAATATAAAAACTTCCTGCGAATTCGTCAGTAGAAAAAGTTCCTTTCGTTAAGTCTAAATAGTAGGTTACGCCATCCCTAACGTAAGACAGAACGAATCTTTGCGGCTGGCCGCTACCATCTGCTGGCATGTCTTCAGTGGCAAATCTATAAGTTTGATAATTAAAAGTAAATTTTCCTTGTTGAGCATCTACCGTAACAGTATTAGTGGTAGAAAAAGTGTTAATGAAAATGGAATAGCCGTTGCTTCCTACAGAACCATATAAGCCATCCTCTTTAGTATAATCTTTATATATTTTATCAGCTTCTTCTTCAACTTCTTCTTCTGTATTTGCTGGTATAGTAGTCGTCGTTACAGTTTCTTCACATTCAGTGGGAGTTATTTGTGAAGGTTCGTAATAGCTCGTTGGCGTTAAGAGGTTTAACTTGTAAGCTTTGTCTGGAGTAAACTCAATCGCTTTGTCAAGTATTATAGAATTTCCTGTTATGGCAAAATCATCCGAACCAATTGAAGAAGGAACTCTGTCTGATGGTATTATTCCTGAATTAAGTTCTTTTACTTGTATAGTTCTTCCTGCAAGATTTCTGTCATTCCTAAATTCATCGTACACACTAACTATATCACCCGGGCGTAGATACATACCTTCTTCTCCGGCTGTGAATGTAACAGACTCTGTCTCCAATATTTCACTTTGAAGTATCCATTCTCCAAATCTTTTAGCTTGACCTTCGCTAGTACAGCCAATTGCAGCGGTTTCTATTTCTCTTATTCCATATCTTTGTACGCCCATTGCGTCTTCTGTATAAGAAATAGCTGGTTTGTACATATTGTTTTTGTCATTGTATCTTACAATGGCTACAGTATGCCTAGCTTTCTTGGCCGAAGAGCTATAATTAAATAGCCCATCAACTACATTTGACGTATTGAATTGATAAATTGAAGTGGCGGGCTTGTCCTGAGAAACATATATGTTGCCAAAAGCGTAATAAACCAAAGACCTAAAAGCCGAAGCTAAATCGTTTACCACTTTGTAGGCTTCTTCTCTGGATGTAATTAAGTGATTAAGAGTAAACCTTGGCTCCAGTCCGCCTTTGCCATCGGAAACTAATGTGTCGCAATATTTAGCTATTTCATACAGAGTCCATTTATCAACAAATTCAGAGTCTACATAGTCACCTAAGCCATACCTATTGTTTGTAATTATGTCGTAAAAGCACCAAGCGGGATTGTTCGTCCAGAATTTTTCAGCTTTAAAGCACCCATCCCAAAAACCTGAAGATTCATCATAGCTCCTGAGTATAGGGTCATAGTTATTTGGTATTTTTACTTTTAGTAATTTAGTGTCATATGCCCTAGAAGGTATTCTTTGAAAAAATTCAGCACTGAACTTAGAATAAACCATTGAGCTATATGGATATCTAAGCTTTGAGTCATATATTTCAACAATTGAATCTATATAGCTTTCATTCTTCAAAAAAGTATGAAGCGAGTCTGGAGTTAATCTTACTATCTTGATTTCCCATCCTTGAAAAAATTCAAAGTCAGCGCTTTCTCTTGGGTTAAATGAAGCCCAACGGCCATTGTCAAAGCTTATGTCGACGCTCCTTACATAAGGCTCTTCTATTCGTCCAAATATTTTATCGTCAATATCGGGCTTTTTTTGCCAAGCATAAAAATTTCTTCTGTCTTTTGGCGCATGACGGGTATCATATATAGGTCTAGTATAAATTTGATATCTTATTTTTCTAGCTCTCATGTCGCCAGCCCCGTAAGGTTGCTGCTTTCCTCTCTTGGCAGTTTTTTCGGGCTGCGCGAAAAATCCTTTTGTGTCCTTGTCTCCTTTTTCTACTTCTATATTGTCTTTTGGGTCGTCTTGTATTTGCTCTAAAAGTCTGGTAACTCTTATATTTACCCTAACCCCGACACATTCTTTGTTTGAAATTACGTATGTTTTAGCGTTCCTGTCTATTTCTCCTAAAATTATAGGTGAATTTGTTACGTTTAAGAGCCCGTTTGGAACTACTTCGTCGGCAGGTATCAGCTGTGTTCCCGCTCCAAATATAGGATTGCCGTTTTCATCTTTAATTATGTCTTCTACCGCTCCTCCAGCTAAAGATGTTTTCTTTATAGCTTCAATAGTTTCTTCAGAAAGAGCCCCAAATGCTACTTCAAGAAAATTTTTACTGCCTCCGATTGGACTTCCATCATCTCTCGTGCCATTAAGCACATAGTACCCGGGTCTGTTATTGGCGTCTATAGTAGGGCCGAAAAGTCGTTCTCCTATATTCCTGAACAAAGTTAGCTCAAAAGAATCTTCGCCTTTGATATTTTTAGCATTGGGTAAATTGGAATTTAAGGTAGGCAACTTACCTTGAGGAGAGCCATCATTCCACTCAACATTTACTTCTTGGAAATTATAAAACCCGTCCTTATCTACAACAGGCGTTTCATTCCAATATATTGATCTAAGAAAACCTAAACTTTCGTCACAATTTCCTAACTCGTCTAAAGCAGAGTATTTTTCAAAAGTAAAGTTTTCGTAACCCAAGCCTCCTTCCATTCCTTCAAAATGATACTCTCCACTAACCAACCCCTCTATTCCTCCTTCGCAGATTAAATCTGCTACGTCCATATGAGACAAGGATACGTACAATGCCGAAGGATCACTTGCATCGGCCGTCGGCCTTGAAACTCCCAATTCGTCAAATATTGCTTGACGTGGCTCTGGTGCTGTTTTACTCATTTATCTATTAAGGAATGGGAATTGTGGATAGCGGTGGTGATTGCCCCAATACTTTTACTCCTTCTTGCCCTTCCACAAGTGTTAGAGCGTTGGGGTCAGTGTTTCTGCGCTGAGTAACTAATTCTCCTGAATCTGTAGAAATTACCATCACTCCATCTTTTATAATTTTAAATTCTGGGCCGCATTCATTAGGGTCAAAAGTAGTTTCATTCCATTCCTGCACTCTTTTTTTCATCATGGTTTGAACTGTCCCAGAAGCATTTTGAATTCTATCTCTGTAATCCAAGCCATAATATTCGTTACCCCAGTAATCTGCGCGAGTTAATTTGCCTTCATTCTTCTTCTCCCCATTCTTCACATCGAAAGTCTGTATGCTTGCTTGAACCACTTGACTGCCTACCATAAGTCTTCCGTATCCTACAAAAACAGGGCCTCCTTCTCTAACAGTGTTTTCGGGTCCGGCAAATGTATATGATCTTCTGCCGCCGCCCTCTATTTCTCTAAAGTCATCAAACTCTGGCATTGGTGTTAATAAATTAGCTATGCCAGCGGCCATCAAGCCAACACCACTCATTATTAGAGAGGCTCCAAGAAAAGAAGTGGCGCCGAAGGTGAAAACCCCTAAAGCTATCAAAACTATGCCTGTAACTATTGCGAAAATATCTTTAATGTCTGCGCCTTCTAAAATTGGCACAATGTCTATACTTTCTATTTTTTTATAGTTTCTAACAAGCTCGGAGGAGTTAATTCCTTCTCTGGTGCTTAAGTCTTTTTCTTCGTCGTATAGAAAATCTTTTTTATTTATTAAAACCCTGTATTTAATATTTTTTTTGTGATTTTCGATCAAGTTGCGAAAAAGTTTTTTACTTTGGCTTTCTATGGCTCTAAGAGCTTCGCCCACTGAAGATACGGCAATTTTCCAAGTATCTCTTCCTACTTGATCTGCTAAAACTCCATGGAGTTGAACATTTACTAAATTATTATTCATCTTCAAAATATCTATACACGTCAACTAATTTTGCTTTATAAAAACGTCCCAAGTCTTCAACTGTTGGATATCTATTTACTGGATGATGGTAAATTTGATTTTCTCCAACTAGTACCGCCCAGTGATCGTACTTTGGCGTAAATTTAGATTTAAATATTGAAAAACATAAAACATCGTTTTCTTTCATATCTTTTACGCTAACTTTTCTAAATTTATTATACACTGACAATACATCTTCAATTAAGTTTGGCAACTTTTCTGGCCAATGAGGGTCTCTTGTGCTGTATTTTCCTTTCTTTAAAAAGTCTCCATTAATTTTCATGCCTTTACTTTTTAAGTAATCCATAACAAGAATTATACAATCAGAACCGCCCCATTTAAATTGTTTTGATATTTCACTCGTGGAATTATTTTTATAACCGTAATGGTGAAAGGAATCTTTTTTTAAATTATATAATATATAGTCTGTTTTATGCTTTAGGCTGTTTTCTTTATCGCTTTGGCTGAAGTTTTCATTTTCCGTTATATGCGAGTGATAAATAGCTTTCACCTTGCCCGCAGCAGAAGCTCTTAAGTAATCTTTTGGGTCTATTGCGAAAAAACTCTTTTTTGTCTCTGCTATATTTTTACATTCAATAACTTGTAAATCAAACTTATCAAATTTTTCAACAATTATACCGCAACACTCCTCTTGTACGTTTTTGAGAGCATGTAGTTTAATTTTTGATTTTACGTCTTCAGAAATTGTCATTAGTTAGTTTGGTCTAATCTTGTTGCGTTTGGAAAACCTCCATACTGAAGCTCTCCTTTTACAAAGTCTTTTGTCTCACCTATAACTACAGAGCCTTTAGTGCCCCACCTTTTTCTACAGCCCGTTAGACTTTTAGAGCACATATCAGCTACCCAGTAGTCTGGATTTGGGGGCGCAAATTTTGTGCCTTGTCCAGAGGGTATGGTTGTTTTAGCGACAAAATAGTAGTTGTATCCACCTTTCTGCATAGACACATACTCCCCGGCTTCGTATTGTCTTGAGCTAGACCATATGCCAGCGTTTTTTAATTCTGTCGCTTCTGTGCCGCCCACTATTCTTGAGATATCCTCATCTTTGTCTGTTGCTACAGGCGGGGCATCTTCTGGCATCGTAAGCTGACTTTGCCTTAAGTCACATTTTTCATATATACCGCTTGAGTTCGCTTTTTGCTCATAGAAACAGCCACATCCTCTGTAGGTAAAACTACATCTTTGAGACAGAACTCTCCTTCTGGGCAGCTTTATACCTTCTACGTCTAGCAAAGCGCTTAACTCGTACTCAATATTTATCTTATTTTCATTAGATTTTCTTTCAACATAAAAAATATCTCTAGGAAATTCTGCGTAAGGATCTGGCTCATATTGATCTGGGAAAGGATTAGTATAACTGCCCTGAGAATTATTTATTTGAGATATATCAGAAAAATTTTTTGAGTCCAAGTATTTTGCAAAAGTTCTTATTCTGGTGACTTTTGCGCCTATGATGTCTCCGTACTTATGGATTGCCCTTCTAAGTATACTTAACGCCTCTATTCCCTCTTCTTTCTGAGCTGTGACTCTAAGTATTGGAGTGGGCAAAGTTCCTCTGGCGCTAATGTCAAATCCTTCGGCATGAATTGGTGCAGGGAAATAAGTATTACCTTGCCAATATATGTAACAATTCATAGCTTTAATATTGTTATGAAATCTTAAAATATTTTCTTCGCCTCCGGCAGTTTCAAAATTTATACCAACTTCTGTACCATCTTGGACAAGGCTTGAGCCTATGGATTTTACTACGGTACTAAGGTCCACTTCAAAGAAAGTCATTAAAGAAGACGGCGTGAGATTAGAGGCTTCGAAAAGCAAAGACTTTATAGACTTCTTTGCTTGCCCTTTGTCCATTATGTTGTAGTTATCAGGCATTATGCGTGCTTACTTGAACAAATTCTGCATTTATGGTATAGTTATTATAAAAAATAAATTGACTATCCCAACTTTTGCACACGAAAAGTTTTTTGTAGCCTCCAGAAGATAAATCGTTGTGCGGTTCTGGCAGATTTTCAAAAGTGAAAGACTCTATAGCTTTTCTGGCTTTTAAGAAATGGCCTATCGCCCTAGCTTCTTTAATATCCCTGTGCTCAAAAGATAAAGTCAAAGTTATCAAATCATTAAATATGCCATCTTGGAATCTTTGTTCATATCCGTTTCCAAAAGTTATATTGATTGTTCTAGGTTGGCTTTTTGAGGAAAAATTGTACGAAGGCTTCCAAATAAATTTTGGTTTTATCTTACCTTCTATTTTGGTAACCCCTCCCCAATGAACTGAGTCTGGCGCGGGCGTGTTTCCTGAATTGTTGTTAGAGGTGCTATAATAGTAAGATACCGATTTAGGTACGTTTGATGGCGTAAATCTTTCAAAAACAGCAACCAAGTCGTCTTTAGCGTAAGTTACGCTATCGTTGTACTCTGTTATGTTGTAGATGCTATTTTCGTCAGCCATTTTTCCTTATACCTTTCAAAATATTACACTAAAAAAGTGTAAATATTGTAGATGTTATCAAGGATAAGGAGAGAAGGGCAGAAGTTGGCAGTTAACGGCACCGGCGTTAACGCGCTTCAAAGTCTTTCGTTCGGCTATGAAACAACTGCCGCACCAATATCTACTTTAGGATTAGAAAAAGTAATCTATGCGCCAAATTCCCCTCAGACCGCCTCAATACAAGCTAACAGCTTAATGGTTTACGATGATTTCTTCGTAGGCTTTACAGGAGAGCTGCCTTTCAGCGGCCAAGTAGAGTACAAAAATGAAAAAGTAAAGTTTACAGAGGCATATCTGACCTCCTACTCTTCTTCTTGCTCAATAGGAGAGATTCCTTCGACAAGTATGAGCGCAGAAATTTACGGGGAGATGGGAACAGGAAATTACGTAGACTTTGATTCAATAACACCTCACGACACAGATTTAAAAATAGCTGGATACAATTCAATAAATATTGATTTGGACGAGGCTGCGTCAAATAGAGTGAATAGCTACTCTATCGACATACAGTCTCCAAGAACTCCAGTGTATGCTTTTAACGACAAGACTCCATCGGAAGTGGTTTCAGATTCTCCTTTGAATGTAACTCTGCAATTTTCTATAGATGCCGACGACTACAAAATTAAAAACATGAGATTTGTTCCAGAGGAAACTGTGTTTAAGAATGTAAATGTAGAAATAAATAAAAATAATTCAACAGAAAATATAAAAACTTTCTCTTTTAACAATATGTTACTAGTCTCCGAGCAATATCAATCAGATAATAATGGAAATGTAAAGATAGACTTTACTTTAGTCGGGACTATACTAAGGAACTAAGATGGCCTCAATCAGATACGATAAAGTACCTTTGGTTATAGAGTATGACTCTAGAGTAGAGAAAGTATTAGCGTATGATTGTAACTTGACTGAAGCTGCGGATTTGCAACCGGTTTACGCAATAGGCAAAAAAGGAATAGCGGAACAAACTCCACAAGGAGCTAGAACTGCCAGCTTATCTTTTTCTTATACGCCAGTATTGTCTGGTTACATCAACAAGGCAAAATCTAGAGGAGATTTCAATATTATAAATCATGTAGCCAATGGCTTAAAAAGCTCTAAGAAGCCGCAAAGTTCTGGAATATCAATTAAGTTCGGGGGCATAAGTGGGGAAGGTCTTCTCACTTCTTACAGCGTATCCGTTTCTCCTTATTCTCCTGTAGAATGCAGCGTTAATTTTGAACTATTCGGCTCAGGCCAAGATGTTCCTGTTTCTGGAGAGTTATCTTCTCAAGCTGTTAGCAATACTAACAATTCATCATTAGCCTCAAGTGTTGGCCACGCCGCTTATTCTGCTTTTATGGCAGCTGGGTCACCGGCCACCATAACAAGTAGCGACGAGACCGGTATAGTATCTGACATAGATTATTCTATCAACTTTGAATATGAGCCTGTGTATAAATTGGGGCAAGAATTCCCTTCTTCTTTTTTATACCATTCCGCTTCTGAAGAAACTACAATAAGTGAAAATGTCCATGAAACCGGTATAAGCTTTACCGGGAAGTCAGAAGACTTTAAGCTTAATATAAAGAGCTTGGATAACAATAACGCCATGTCTATAGACATGACTAGCCCCGTATTAACTAATGTTAGAATTGGCGCATCTGCTGGCAATACAGTTCAAACCGAAAAGACGATAAGGAGTTTTTACTAATGATTTTTGCCGCTAAAAACATTAAATTAAGTTTAAACGAAGTAGATATTTTAGCTACTCAATGTTCTTTAGATATAGCAAATGCTATTGACCCTAGGTACGATGCAGGGCAAAGGCATTCTAGGAATTATTTTGCTAACGACGGAGTAGGCTCTACTTTAACTTTCAGCCATTTTTTAACTGGCGACTTAGACAAAATAAAAACTTTCATATCTAGCCAAGGAGAGTTGAGGGGCAGCGATAGAAGAAGTAATCAAGGGCAAATTATTACTGGTAGTTTTGGGGGGTTGACTTTTACTAGCGGATACTTACAGAGTTACTCTATAGAATTTTCTCCAAACTCGCCAGTGGTAGCTAATTCTACTGTAGTATTTTTTGATGACCTAGAAGGGGAATTTACCCAAACAGAAGATCATATTCCGCAAGAAGAGGTGTTAAATTGCAAAAATATTTCTATTATAAACACATCAGCTACAGAGATAGGGCAGATAAATGATTTTCTTTCAGCCTCCTATAACTATACTTCAGAGATAAACCCAGTTTATCAAGCAGGCCAAACAGTTCCCGAGAGGATATATTTCGGCAAAAAAAGCGTCACCATGGGAATAAGAGTAGACAATCCAACCGGGTACTTGCCTTATAATGGAATAACAGCACAGTTCAAAATAAATCTAACTAAACATAACAGCTCCACAAATGTAGAAAATTTTCTATGCTTTGGAACATTACAGTCTAGAGCAATGCAAGCTTCTGTTGGCAACAGTGTTTCCCATCAGTTAGCAATAGTTAGCCATAACCACACAAATGAAACAAACGTCCTTGGAATAGTGGCTACAGAAAGGCCAATTTTCGAAGAAGGCTCGCCATACAATTTAGAGTAAAATGACGCAAATATTTCATCCAAATTCAGGCTTTTTTATAAGCGGAACAAATTTAGACACCACAGATAGGATAAAGTGGGGTGATGTGGATATTGATTTAGAAGCCCTTCAGATTATTGGCTCAACTGGAATTAGCGGAGCTCTGCCTGCGAGCATTCAGACAAGCGAAGTTTTTGTTATAGACTCTGACGGCTCTGCTAGTTCAGTTGGAGAACAAATAGTGAGGTTAAAGGAAGTCGACCAAATTACCGTGTCTTCTTTTAGTCCTGCTGTGGGAAGCTTCGAAGATGTAATTACTGTAAATGGATCAAACTTTTATAGAATAACAGACGTAAAGTTCGGAACAAAATCAGCAACATTTAATGTTATATCTCCAACTGAAATAGAGGCGGCTGTTCCAGCAAGCGCAGGGCAAGCAAAAATAAAAGTTTCATCTAGTACTCGTTCGGGCGAAGCTGGTACTACTTTTCATGTCGGTGAATCGTCAGACTTTTTTCATAGTAGGCCTCAAATAAATTCCTTAAGCTTAAAGTCGTCTCCAGCTGGCTCTTCTATTCAAATTTTTGGATACTCGCTTACTTCTGTACAGTCTGTCAAGTTCGAAGGCTTACCTGAAGTCTCTCCAATAAATGTAACCGACTCTTCCCTGACTGTAACGGTACCTGAAGGAGCTACTAGAGGCAATATAATTTTGCTGACCAAAGACGGAGAATCCATAACAGGGCAAAACCAAGAAAGCGTATTTAATCATTTTGCTCAAATTCATTCAGTAACTCCATCTGGCGTTGCTGGAGGCGGAGAAGCGTCTATAAACGGATCAAATTTTTTCGCTAGCACTCTTGCGGAAAGTAATGGATTTGTTAAAGTTAATTTCGGAGGAGTGGATACAGAGTCTTTCAAAATAACTAACTCTACCTTGATTACGGGCACAGTGCCGAATAACGTTGCAACAGGCATAAATTTAGTTCGTTTATACAGCGAGAAAAATGAGCTATATGAAAGCGGAAAGAATATATATATTAGCGGGAAAGCGCCGGAAATAAGCGGCGTTTCCCCATTGTTCGGCATTACAGGAAAAGTAATTGGCATAACAGGAAAGAATTTAGGCTCAATAAATAAACTAACCGTCAGTAGAACAGATGACACTGGAGTTTTTTATGATATAAGCGGCTCGGGGATAACAGAGTCTGCTTCTCAAAATAGAATTGAAATAGCTATACCTTCGGGTTTTCAAACAGGTTTTGCAAGTGGCGAAGGAAGAATGTATTTAGACTTCAAAGCAAGCGGTAAATTTGGAGTATCTAACGAGACTGAAAGCGGGTTCTTACTGTTGGGTAGACCTATTGTACAAGACGTAATTGGAAATGACAGTATAGCTAAAGAGCCTAGCACTACAGGTGTTATATCTGGACTTAATTTATTAAGAGGCGGAAGGATAGATATAATAGACTCAGTAACTAGTGGCGAAATATCAAGCGTTTCTGTAACTGGGGTTGAGATGAATGAAAGTAGTGGGCAGTTTGTAAAAAACTTTTTTAATTTCCCAACTTCTTTTGACACTACTGGCATTAAAATGAGAATTGTTAACGCTGGCGGCGTCAGCAATTATTCTGAAACAATTTCAGTGCATAAAAAACCACAGTTTAGCGGCTTTACTCCTCTTTCAGGAGTGGCGGGGACAAGAGTTGTAGCTAGTGGTTACTTTAGCGGCTTTAAAGAGGGAGGGATTCAGCTCAATGGCGTGACAGTTTCTGACTTAGCATTGACTGGAGATAATGCAACTGGAGCAACATTTCTAGCTCCTTCTGGAGCAAGCTCAAATTTCTTTACATTAACTACAAGCGGAGGCTTTGACGAGTCTAACAAAAAGTTTTCGCTTATGCCCGACCCGGCTGTTATAACTGGACTTTCCCCCAAGGCATTTTCTCCGTTAAGTTATTCCGTTTTTTCCGCGGAGCAAAAAATAGACGTACTTGGGACTAATTTAAATTTAGTCGATCAGATTATTTTTTATGATTCCAACGGAGCAAATGTTAACCAGAATACGTTTCTATCTAAATCTGAAAATAGGATATCTTTAAATTTGCCGAACGGAGCTTTTTCTGGCTCTTTAAGAGCGAAAGATAGATTTAATAGAACTACGACCGGTTCTTCGATATTTAATTTAGCTGTTTTTTCTGGAGCCTCTGGATTTTACGGAGCATTTGACGAAGAGTTATCTTTCAGCGGAGACTATTTTTCTGGATTAAACGCCACTTTTAAAAATGAGTTTGGTGAAAACGTGTCTGGGACTAGAGTTTCCAGCTCAAATATCACAGGGGATATATTTTCTTTTAACTCTAAAGTCCCTAGAGAAGTTGTTGCTTCTCCAATTCTTATAACTGGACTTGGTAATGATAATCTACTACAGACTCCTCAGACATTCTTCCCGCTGCCCACTATATCTGGAGTTAGCGGTTCATATAATTTAAACTTAAACCAAGAAGTAGAAATAACTGGGATAAACTCTTTAGGAGGTTATGCTTCGGGCGATGCTGTTATAGGTATAACTGGCGATGGAAACAATACTTTCTATACTATAGATTCATTTTCTAAAATAACTGGAAGCGACGGAAAGCCTTCTTCTATTTTCACTTTTAGCATTGAAGAAACATTCACTGGTAGCGGGCAGTTTTACATAATGAGCCCTTGGGAAAATTATAATTCAGGAGGATTTGATTTCTCTACTTCAAAAACAAACGAGAATATAAACAAAATTATAACAAGCGACTTTTATAATATAGTATATCCTGCCCCAGCAATATCAGGAATATCAACTTCAAAAATTAACCAAAATATATCAGGATTCATTAGTGGAGAAAATTTAAAACCTGTGACAGGCGTTTTTATGTCTGGCTCTGGGAATGGAACTACGACAGGTACGTCAAATTTCGAGAATATAACAAATAGACTAATAAAATTTTCTTTCCCTTTTAATACTAGTCGCGAGTCTGGATTTTTGGTTGTGCAAAGTGACAGGGGTATTGCTACGAGCGAATTGTCAGGAGGATTAGTCCAGACAATACCGCCAATAGCAATTACTTCTTTTTCTCCGCTAGAAGGAATAACTGGCTCAACTGTTAATTTAGTAGGGTCTGGATTTTTAGATGCTTCCGTGGTTAATTTCGAAACAGTAGACCATTCTGGGAATGCTTCGTTCTCAATAAATTCAGACTCAGGTATAGCTGTTACAGTGCCTCAGTTTAGTATTTCAGAGGGGCAAGATGCTGCCATAACAGTAAAAGGTTTATTAACTGATCAATCACTTTCAAATACGAGGTTTACTGTAATACACGATGCGCCAGCAATTCAATTTAATGTTGTTAGCGGCAGAACTGCTCCAGAGGTGGGCACAAGCAGATCTGCGATATTTACTATAGTAGAAACGATAGACGGGGTTGATTATTATGTTACCAAAATGATCAACCCCGACGGTAGAGAAATAAGAATGAATACAGAAAGAGTCTAGCTTATTTCTATTAAAATATTTTTTATTTCTTCATAAGTCTCTTTGACTCTGATTGAGCTTCTCCGCAGCTCTATTATGGTTCTGCCTGAAGAATCAGAATAAAATGTTTGTACCTTTGAGGTATTTACTACGACATTTCTTTCTGGACTGACCATCCGTCCAATCCCTTCAGGGACTATCTCAGTTAGTTCTATAAACATAATTTTTTATTTAAAGGTTTGTTCGTAACAGTTTTTACAAAGCAGAAACAGCTTGCCAGTTTTTTGAACCCAAATCAAGTCTGTTTCTTTGAATTGTTTTTTACATTTTGAGCACTCAGACATTATTTATAAGTACACAAATTTCAAACAACTTTTTTTTGTCAAACTCTCTCATGCTCTTAATTTCAAGCATTTCTCCGTAAATGTTTTGATCGAAGCCGATAATGTGAATTTCAACCTTATTTGCGTTAACGCAAGTCGCCAGCCCATACCCATAATTAGTTTCACAAAGATATATACCTTTAGCGCAATTAAACTCTACATTAGCTGTGGGAAAGTCTTTTGTTTTATCTTGCTTTCCTTTTTTTACTACAGACTTCGCAATCACACTTTTTTCTAACAAATAAATTTTTAAATCTTTGCCGCCAATAATTTACAAGTAAGGTAGTAAATAGGTTCAAAGCAGTACCCCGACTAGGATTCGAACCTAGAATCTACAGCTTAGAAGGCTGTTGCCTTGTCCATTCGGCCATCGGGGCCAAGAATTTACATTCCTGCTACGCTTACCACCGTGCTTACAATTATAAGCAAAGTCCAAGCTATCATTACTTTGATATTAACATTATTGCTCATCCAACCCCAAATAAAGGTGATAAGTCCACCTATGCCGCATAGGAAAGTTAGAAGAATACATGCAATACCGAGCCCTGTTTTGCCCTGCTGAAACATGGCTACCCAAGCAATAACGAGACACACTAGCGACGGGAGCGCCAGCACCAACTGAATAGGACTAATTTCCGTTTCCATGATATTATTTTTTAACTAAAGGTTTAGGTGCTTTTACTTTCTTCACCTCGTACTTGCTCTTATCTTGCTCGTACAGTCTAGTTAAATTGTAGAACTCTTCGTATTCAACGAAGGTGTCAAAGGTATAGGTTTGGCTTACTCCGTCGCCCAAGTCGAATACTACATGCCAGTCGTTTTCTTTGTCGCTCTTTTCGGCTCTCATTGCGGCTTTGCGTAAAGCGGTAGCTTTGAAAGTCTTTATAGCGTGCTGGTAAGAGATGCCATCACGGCCGACTTTGCCGTACTGACCATGTTGATAATGGTCTTGGACTAAAACTCCTTTCTGGTCTATGCCAAACACAGTCCATTGTCCCTCGGTGTACTCTGAAGATTTGTAGGTGTTGTTTCTGCCGCCGAAAGTATGAGCAGGAATGTTTTCTCCAGCTACGATATTGACATAAATTACCTTCTTCTCTTCTCTGGCTTTTTTTGCAGCTTCTTTCAAAGCCATGAAAAGATTTCTATTGTAGTAATTGAGAGATTGGTAGAACGCTTTATTGGCTCCGCTTTTTGGAATAAAC
>MDTA01108462.1_pt1 | contig 14306 bp, 13 predicted proteins | sample 811151 | NCBI WGS metagenome assembly MDTA01 (sample SAMN05326648, study PRJNA326480) | marine metagenome | isolation source: seawater | place: Indian Ocean: South | collected 2010 | reverse complement strand
TAATACTAATAATTTGTTAAATCTTGTTTTTTCATTGACACAGCAAATAACTGAAAATAAATTTGAGATTTTGCATACTTTAATTAAATGTAGCTCTTACGATCAGAAGCTAGAAAGTTTATTAAATATTTTAAAAAGATACAAGTATATAAAAGTTTTAAATATTAAAAATAAAAGTATTAATCAAGCAAGAAATTATGCAATAAAATCAATTAGTGCTGATTTTATTATTCATCTTGAAACTTCAGATGTTATTCATCCATATTTTCTCTTGTCTTCACTTAATGAAGAGTTCTTAAATCAAAAGAATGATAATATAATACTAAGTAATTGGACTTTATTTAGGAATAATAAAACTTATAAATTTTATTTAAACCCTAGTTTAAAAAATATTAAATATGCAGATAATATTTATAATTCATGTATTTACCCGCATGAAATTGCTAAAAAATATTTATTTAATGAAGATTTAGAAAATGGTTTTGAACATTGGGATATACTTTTAAGATATATTTCTGATAACAATAAATTTAAAATTTCAAATAAATTTGGATTCTTTAAGACCGATTCTATGTCTGGATTTTTAAACTGTACTTTCTATGAATATAAATCAATAATGAGATATTTCTTTAGTAAATATCCAAATTTATATAAGAATTTATTTTTTAAAAGATTTCAAATTTATTTAGCCTATTTTAATAATATTTTATATAATTTTTATGGTAAAAAATATAAAAAAAAATTTTCAAAATTTTATATGAATATGGATATTTAGTTTAATGATTTTAATTTCAATGAGATTTGGTCAAGGGATAGGAAATCAGCTTTGGTTATTAGCTACTGGTTTATATCTTTCTAATAAATACAAAAGAAAACTTGTTGTTAAAAATATGAAATGGTTCTTAGGAGGAAAATTAGTTTCAAAAGATTTATTATCTTATATTACGAAATGGTCAACTGATTTTTATAAATTAAATTGGGTGACTTTTAATGATCATTTCTTTCAAGAAAATTATTCAAATAGAGCTTGTCATTTGCCATTAAATGAAGATATATTTGACATTTTAAATAATTTTGAAAACATTTATTTAGATGGAAATTTTCAATCATTTAATCTGATTCCTAATCATGAAGTTTTAGAAAAATTCTTTATAAATAAAGATTATCAATTTAATCGTAAATTTAAGGAAAATGAATGTATATTAAATATTAGAGGAGGAGATTATTTAGGAGTTACCAAATCGCCAGCTGTGCCTTTAGAGTACTGGTATAAAATGGTAAATTATTTTCGTAAAGAGAAATCTATCGAAAATTTCTATATAGTTACTGATGATTATAAGTATTCAAAAATTCTTTTTCCAAAATTTAAAATACTTAAAGGCTCAATGGAAGATGATTATTTTTCTATACTAAATGCTAAAAATTTAATTTTATCTAATTCCTCTTTCAGTGTTTTCCCTTCATATTTAAATAAAAAAGCAATTAATATTATTGCCCCAAAATATTGCGATCCAATTTTACTTGGAAATAAACAACTCATGTGGGGAAGCCCTACAAATATCTATCCTTTTATGCAATATTTTGATTGGCATAAAAATAAAATTGAAAGTTATGACGATAAATATAAAAATAAAATTTCGCGAGAAACTTTAGGTAAAATAATCCCCATAAAGAAAAATAGTTATGTTGTTAATAAAAAAACTCTATTTGAATTATTAAAGCCAATTGATAATAGAGATATTTATAAGAAACATCCAGGTGTAAAATATATTGATTCTTATAAAGTTAAGTGGAGAGATTTAATATTATTAATCTGGCGTATAAGAAGAATAAATTACTTATTTTGTAATTTAAAATTTATAAGAGTATTTAATAAATTAATTTCAAGGTGATAAATTTAGTAATAAATCTAATAAGAAAAATATTATTTAAAAATTTTTTGAGTAATTTCCTTTTTATTTAGTAATTTTATGATTATCGATTCTTTTCTTTATGGTGGAGAAGATGATATGTTCCTTGCAAGAATTAATCATCTTAGTGATTTTGTAGATTTTTTTCTGGTTGTTGAATCCAATACTACTTTTTCAGGTATTAATAGAGAATTTAAATTAAAAAATTTGATAATTAATTTGAATCCAGAAATCCAAAAAAAAATTTTTGTTTTAGAGAATAGAAATTTTATAATTTCAATAGATGATCTTGAAAAATTAAATTATTGGCCTTTTTCTAAAACTTCAAATTCTATAAAAGCGATTTTTGACCAAGTTGAGAATCAGAAATTTAACCCTGAAGTATCTTTTAATGAGGGATATCAAAGAGAGCTAATATATTTTGCAATTAATGAATTTATTACGAAAAATTTAAAAATAAAGCTTACTGAAAATGATTGGATAATACTAAGCGATCTCGATGAGATTCCTAGTATAAATTTTGTTAAATCTATAAAACACTTTGATAAAAATCTTCTCTATTATGCGGAAATGATTGAATTTGTTTATAGTCCGCAATTCATTAAGGAAGAAAAATGGATTGGTTCTGTTGCCTTCAATTCAAATAAACTTTATGAAAATAGTATTTATTTTCTTCGATTTATGCTTAAGCTAAATCAGAAGAATCTCTTAGCTTTTGAAGTTATAAGTAATGGCGGTTGGCATTTAACTTCCTTTGGTAATTTAAAATTAATAAAGAAAAAATTTGATTCATGGGGTCATCAAGAATTAAATACATTTATCAATAGAAGTCTTTTAAAATTTAGATTAACTAGAGGATATGATATTTTTGGTAGAAATAAAAATATTAAATATATTCAAGAGAATAATCTCTTGCCAAAAGAAATATTAAGTTTTTTTCTAAATGAGAGTTATTATATAGAATTTAAAAAACCCAATAAATTAGATTATTTGATTAATAAATTTGCCTCTATTTTAGATCGCTTGTTAAGGAAGATTTATGTATTTAATTTTTCAAAAATCATTAATTGTATTTTGAAAAATCTTTAAATATTTTTAGCTTTGTTAGATTAAAAAATAAGAGTTATAAATTTTTAATTTGACAAGAAATTTAGTTACAGGTGGTTCTGGTTTTATAGGTTCTAATTTAATTGAATATTTAATTAATAATGGTGAGAAAGTAATTTGTTTGGATGACTTTTCTACTAGTTCAGGAAGAAATATAAAAAAATGGTCTAATAATGATAAATTTTGCTTGATCAAACAGGATGTTATTAAGCCAATATCGATTGAAATTGATAGAATTTGGCATCTTGCTTCTCCTGCATCGCCTATTAAATATATAAAGGATCCTATAGCTACCTCTAAAATCAATTTTATTGGTACAGATAATATGCTTAAACTTGCAACAAAAAATGGTGCTAGGATAATGTTTGCATCTACTAGTGAAATCTATGGTGATCCACAAGTGCATCCTCAATCAGAAAGATATAATGGAAATGTTAATAATTTAAATGAGAGGGCTTGTTATGTAGAAGGCAAAAGGATGGCTGAAACTTTATGTTTAGATTACAAAAGAACTTTTGGAACAGATATAAGAATAATAAGAATTTTTAATACATATGGACCAGGTATGGAAGTAAAAGATGGAAGAGTAATTTCTAATTTTATTAATCAAGCTCTAAATAGGAGACCTTTGACAATTTATGGATCAGGCAAACAAACAAGAAGCTTTTGTTATATTGAAGATTTGTTGAAAGGAATGATTTCTTTAATGGAAAATGCCTATTGGAAACCTTTAAATATAGGAAATGAAGAAGAGCTATCTATAAGAGATTTAGCTGAAATAGTAAAAAATAAAATTAATAAAGAGCTTGATATTATATATTTAGAGAAGCGAAAAGAAGAGCCCTTCAGAAGAAAGCCCCAAACAAAATTAGCTAAAGATATTTTAGGTTGGGAACCAATTATTCCATTAGACTGTGGCTTAGATAAGACTATTAAGTACTTTAGTTCTATTTAAAAATAAATTTATAGAAAACCAAACATGATAAAATTTTAAAAGCTATCAAATATGAATGAAGGCTGTTATTTTAGCTGGTGGTCTTGGTACAAGAATAAGTGAGGAGTCTCATGTAAAACCAAAGCCAATGATAGAAATAGATGGCAAGCCTATTCTGTGGCATATTCTTAAGATATATAGTGAATATGGTATTAATGATTTTATAATTTGTTGTGGGTATAAAGGGTACATAATAAAGGAATATTTTAAAAATTATTTTCTTCATACGAGTGATATTGGTATTGATTTAAATCAAAATAAAATCGATATTTATAATAAGAAGTCAGAGAACTGGATTATAAGATTGATAGATACTGGCCAAAATACAATGACTGGAGGAAGACTAAAAAGAGTTTCTGAATATATAGGTAATGAAACATTTTGTTTTACCTATGGAGATGGTCTTTCAGATATTGATATAAGTAAATTAATAAAATATCACAAAGATTCAAATAAACTTGCAACTCTTACTGCAGTACAACCTCCAGGAAGATTTGGTGCTATTTCTTTTGGACCAAATAATTTAGTAAATTATTTTCAAGAAAAACCTTCGGGGGATGGAGGCTGGATAAATGGAGGTTTTTTTGTTTTAGAGCCTGAAGTTATAAAGTATATTGATTCAGATAATACTATTTGGGAAAATGAACCTTTAAAAAATTTAGCTAATGATAATCAATTAATAGCTTACAAATATAATGGTTTTTGGCAACCCATGGATACATTAAGAGATAAATTTTATTTAGAAAAATTATTACAAGATGGTCAAGCTCCTTGGAAAAAATGGTAATTAACTCAAACTTTTGGAAATCTAAGAAAGTTTTACTTACAGGCCATACAGGTTTTAAAGGTTCATGGTTCACAATTTTACTTTTAAAATTGGGCGCTGAAGTTTGTGGATATTCACTTGAACCAAAAACAAAAAATGATTTGTTTTACAAAATTTATCCAAATATTTCTAATGAAATAAAACACTGTATTGGTGATATTAGGGACATTGAAAAACTCAGTAATGTAGTGAAAGAATATCAGCCTGATGTAGTTTTTCATTTTGCGGCTCAATCTCTTGTTATTGAAAGCTATAAAGATCCTATATCCACTTGGAATATTAATGTCATGGGGTCTTTGAACCTCTTGGAATCTTTAAAAATAGTCAATAAAAAATGCTCAGTTGTAGTAATAACAACAGACAAAGTTTATCTAAATAAAGAATGGGAATTTGGGTATAGGGAAAATGATGTATTAGGAGGGTATGATCCTTATAGCGCAAGCAAAGCCTCCTTGGAATTATTATTAAATAGTTGGAGATTAAGTTTCTGTAGTAAATATGAAAATTTATTAATTGCAAGCGCTAGAGCAGGAAATGTTGTTGCTGGGGGAGATTGGGCTGAAAATAGAATAATTCCAGATGCTATTAGAGCTTTAAAAACTAATCAAAATATAAGAGTTAGGAATCCTGATTCAACCAGACCATGGCAACATGTACTTGAACCTTTAGTTGGTTATCTAATGCAAGCTGAAAAAATGTATAAAAATATTGAAAGCTATGAATCTTCTTTTAATTTTGGACCATTTCCAAACAATAATAGGAAAGTATCGGAATTGGTAAATCAAATTGTAAAAGTATGGCCAGGGAATTGGGTTGTTGAGAAAAATTTAAATACGAATATTCATGAAGCTAATCTCTTATATTTAAATATTGATAAAGCTACAAAAATATTAGGTTGGCAACCTAAATGGGACTTTAAAAAGACAATTTCCAAAACAATTGAATGGTATTATGAGGTTGAAAATGGTAAAAATGCATTTAAAAAAACTCTTGATGATATCAATGATTTTTTAAAGGATTAAAAGTTATATTAGAAATTTATGTTCAGAGTTGTTAAAAATTACTTCGGTGGAGCAAAGTTGATAGAAACGCCTAAATTTGTGGATGATAGGGGTCTCTTTCATAAGATATATAACTTTGAGGAATTTAATAAACTTTCTTTGAATTTTGTGCCAAAAGAACAATTTTTTTCCATTTCTAATAAAAATGTTTTAAGAGGTATGCATTTTCAAATAAAAAAATATTCTCAAGCAAAATTAGTCAGTTGTTTATCAGGAAAAATACTTGATGTAATTGTAGATTTAAGAATTAATTCTGAATCATTTAATAAGGTTATCGCTTTAGAATTAGATGCTAAGAAACCATATGCACTTTATATTCCAATAGGTTTCGCTCATGGTTTTGTAACTTTGGAAGAAAATAGTATATTACAGTATTTAACTTCAACAGTTTACAATAAAGATTTTGACAAAGGAATCCATTGGAAAAGTATTGATTTTGAATGGCCAAAAAAGAAATACATTGTATCCAAAAGAGATTCAAGCCACCCATATATTAATGATTTAAAATGCGAATTTTTTTGACTGGTGGAACGGGTTTTATAGGGTCTCATTTTTTAAATGAGTCAGTTAACTATAATTTTGAAATAAGAGCTTTAAAAAGAGAAAATTCACATTCAAGAGTGAGGATAATTTCTAATGCAAATTGGAGATTTGGTTCTCTTAGTAATCCAGAAGAAAAAGACTTTAAAGATATAGATACAGTTGTTCATTTGGCTTCTCATAGCGCAAATGTCCCATATGACAATTTATCAAATTGCTTGAAAGTTAATTTGTTTGATACGCTTAGATTTTTTGAAATAGCATATAAGAGTGGAGTTAAAAAATTTATAATAACTGGTTCTTGTTTTGAATATGGCAAAAAAGGAGAAGAATATCAATTTATCCCTCCTGATGCTCCTTTATTACCTACACAAACTTATCCAGCCTCTAAAGCTGCAGCATCTATTGGATTAATTCAATGGGCACTAGAAAAAAAAGTTTCTTTGTCAGTTTTAAGACTTTTTCAAATATATGGAGAAGGAGAATTTAAGAGTCGATTATGGCCAAGTCTTATTAATTGTGCCACCAATGGATTAGATATGAAAATGACATTAGGTGAGCAAGTTAGGGATTTTTTATATGTAAAAGATGCAGCAAAAATAATTTTAGATTCTATAAAAAACCAGAAAGAGGATCAAATACTTGTAAGAAATATAGGATCAGGAGTCCCATTAATGATTAGGGAATTTGCAGAAAAGATATGGTTTGAAAATAAAGCGAAAGGAAAGTTACTAATTGGAGCACTTCCATATAGAGAAAGGGAAGTAATGCGGTATGTTCCAGATATTAATAGCTGCTATATTATAAAATAGTTAATTTTTTACATTGAAAAATAAAAAAGATTTTTTAAAAAGAAAAAATGTTCTTGTTAGCATTGGAATTCCCACATATAATCGTCCCAAAGAATTAAAAAATTGTTTAGATAATTTAATAGCTCAAACTTATAAGAACATTGAAATAATAGTAGTAGATAACAACTCTGATAAAGATATAATAAAAAACTTATTCTCTTCTGAAGTTTTTCTCGATAAAAGGATTAAAGTAATAAAAAATGAGATAAATGTTGGAATTTTAAAAAATGCTGAATTGGCTTTAAAATATGCAAAAGGAGATTATTTTTGTTGGGTCTCAGATGATGATTGGAGGTCAGATACTTTTATAGAAGAATTACTAAGTCTTGCCATATCAAATCCTAATAAATCAATTTATTGTTCTCAATATCAGGACTTTTTAGATAATTGTTCCCCTTCTTTAAATCATTTGTTAAATAAATTTAGTCTAGGTTTGTTAAGTTCAAAATACGCAATATTAAGACAAGTATATTTTTTTTTATTAGATCATTCAAGAGGTAAATGTAATTATTTTTATAGTTTAATTCCAACGGCTGATTTGAAGAAAATTAATTTTCATCAAATGACAAGAAAATGGAATGATTTGTCAATGGATAGAAATATTGTTTATTACCTTTTAAGAAATAATAAGATCGTATTAAGTAATAAAAAATTATTTGCACTTAAAAATAAGAATTTAAAATTATATGAGGATATAAATAGATTAGATCTTAAGAAAAATAATTATCTTTTAAAAATTAAATTATTATTTGTTGATCTTTTAAATGAAGTAATATTTTCTGTAATACATCTTAAAAATGGGGTATTTTTTTCTCCTATACTTTTAATGTTTATTCCATTAAAAATATTCCTGCTTATTTACAATAGATTCCTAATCAAGATTTATAGTGCTTTTCTTAGAAGTAATCTTTTTAAAAGAAATTTGATAGAAAAAAATGCTATAAAAAAAATAAAAATAGATGAATTGTGTATAACTAAAGAAAAACTAAATTTAAGTGAAGTAACACTTGTTGCAGTAGCAACTATTGATGTTGAAAAAGCAACAATGGCGCTAAGATATAGTAAACTTGGGATTAATTTTGCTGAATCAATATTAATTTCAAATTACAAGCCATGGAATTTAAGTAATGATATTAAATACAAAAAAATCAAAGCTTTTAATGATGTAGGGGAATGGGGAAAGTTTATAATTTATGACTTGCATAAGTATATTAATTCACCGTATATAATACTTGTGCACGATGATGGATTTATTGTGAATCCATCATTATGGGACAACAATTTTCTTAAATATGATTACATTGGGGCCCCTTGGCCTTCTCCTAAAGATAAATTCTCTTATCGCACTGATTCAGGAGAGTTAGTTAATGTAGGAAATAGTGTTTCTTTGAGAAGCAAAAAGATACTTGAATTGCCTTCGAAACTAAATCTACCTTGGGAAGAATTTCATGGGAACTTTCATGAGGATGGTTTTCTATGTGTTAAAAATAGAGATATTTTAATCTCAAAAGGTATAAAATTTGCTGATTCTACAACTGCTTATAAGTTTTCAATAGAAACTAAAATTGATGATTACGATAATAAAATTTCATTCGCTTTTCATAAATGGTTTGGTGATAATCAAAACTATCCAGATTTTCGTTATTTCTAATGAATAATAAATTTAAAAATACAATTTCAATGATCATTCCCGTATATAATCCAGGTTATGGGATCTTAGATACATTAAAAAGTTTAGAAAATATTGATGAGCTTGGCGAGATTATTATTATTAATGATTATTCAAATCAGTCGAATCAAGAGATCTTGAAATCTATTAAGATTGAAAAAGTAAGAGTTATAGATAATTACTTAGAAAAAGGCATTTCTGGATCTCTTAATTGTGGAATTGATTTATCTAATTTTAAATATATTGCAAGAATAGATAGTGGAGATATATGTATGGATAAGAAAAGATTCAAAAAGATTCTCAAAATATTTTCTTCTAATAAAGATTTCAACTTAGTTTGTAGTTCGCTTATAACTGAGAAAAATAATATTGTTCATCCTAAACTTTATTATTCCTGCGGAATTCTTTCTCCATTTTCAAGAGTCCCACATCCTACCTGGGTTTTGAAAAAAGAATTTATAAAGTTTCAATATAGGAATGATACTTATAGGTTCGAAGATTATGCATTTTTAGTAGAGAATAAAGCAAACGTTTTTATTTTAGATTCTGTAGATATTTTATACGATACAAATTCTGCAATGGCGCTTGGAGAAGAAATTAATTTAACTTTTAAAAAGGCATTATTTTTTTTATCTCATACTAAAAATAAATCTCATGCATATTTTATTTCTCTTGTATATATTTTGCTTAGGTTAATAAGATTACTTATCAGTAGAAAAAAAGTTATTTAAATGATTAAAAAATTTTTTAATTATCTTATATCAAATCTGATACTTCTAAATTATGCAATCTTTTGCAGGCTATATAAACTTTTTATAATTGATAAAGAATTATCTATAAATAAATTTGAGATTATAATTTTTTCTTTTGATAGGCCCTTGCAAATAAAAAGCCTCTTAGATTCAATACTTATTTATATAGATAAGGAAATTAAAGTTAATATATTTTATAAATGTTCTGATGATTCTTTTAAAAAGTCATATAATCAAATAATAAATAATTATGAAAGATATAATAGTAGATTTAAATTTATTGAACAAAAAGGTAATTTTAAAAATGATTTTGTGAGTTTGATAAATAAGTTAGATGTAGGAATTAACAAACATTTTCTTTTTTTTGTTGATGATCAAATAATTTTCAGGGATATAAATTTAAAGAAATTAGATAATTTATTTAAAAATTCATTTATTGCTACTTTTAGATTAGGTCTCAATACCAACTGGTCCTATAATCTTAATAAAAGTCAATCATTAAGCAGTTATAAGAAAGAGATTTCTAAGAATTATGTTACTTGGACTCCTAAATTAATAAGGGAAGACATCTCATACCCTTTGTCACTTGATGCAACAACAATACCTTCAGTCCTTATAAAAATGTTTGCTAATTTTCTCTTCTATAAAGGGCCAAATACTTTTGAAAGTTCAATGAACTATGGATTGTTTATTTTTTATTTTTTAAAATTGAAAATCACATCTCCGATAAAGCAAGCTGTAGTAAATATTGTTATTTCATTAGTTAATAAAGAATGTATTAATAGAGGTACTTTTATAAACATTAAAACTCTTCAGAAGTATTATGAGGATGGTTGGAATTTATCACTTGATAAAGAAAAAATAAATGAAATTTGTAGTCCTCATATTGATAAATATATTTACTTAATTAAGAAAGATCAAATCAAAAAATTATGAATACAACAATAAATAAAATTAACCTTGAGCAAAGAAGTTCATTAGTCAATATTTTCTTTATAAATCTATTTTTTATAATACCTCTTATTTATTCAAATTCTTCGGTAAAAGGTCTAATAATAATAAATATCTTTTTTATATTAATAGGATTATCAGATTACTTTAAAAGATTAGCAATAAAGTTTATTCCGAAAATAACAATTTTTGGAATAGTAATTTATCAAATATTATCAGTCTCATTTGGATTAAGAGATCTTATAAATATAATCCCAATTTTGAGTTTTAAAAGAATAGATGTAATAACTAGTAGTTTTAAAACCATCCCTTTTTTAGGATATGATTCCAATTATGTAGCATGTCTTATTTTACTATTTTTAGTTCATAAATTTAGATTATCTTTGTTTATATTATTAATATTTACTGGATCTAGAGCAGCATATTTAGGTTATTTTCTTATTCAGTTTTTAAGATTATTTCAATTTAAAATATACAGAAATATTATTACTTATATTTTTATTTTTCTAAGTTTATTACTGACTGTTAATTATTTCTCTTCTGATTTACTTTATCTGAGTAAATTTGGAAATGCAATTTATTTTAAAGCACTTACTATTAATGATTTGCTTGAAATAATAAAGGATTATGATTTTAAATCTCTATTATTTGGATTAAAAGATAATAATTTTGGAGGTGGATATGAATTAAGTAATTCATATGATTTGACAGATATAAACGGTCATACTTTAGCTGGAGTTTCTGCTGAAGCTGGAATATTATATGCAATTTACTCTCTGTCAATTTTTGCATGTTCGGTCAATATAAAAAATGATGTTGGTTGTGAAATATTTTTTTGTATTTTCTTTATATCTTGCATCTCATTTACAGCATTTTTATTTATAGCCCCATTAGCGTTTTGTATTTATAATGGAAAATTAGATTCAAATTATAGGTATAAAAATAATATAGAATAATAAAATTTTTACTCAAAAACAAAAATGGAATTCACAGTTAGCGTAATAATGACAGTATATGAGGGAGATGATGATTTACATTTTAAAGAAGCACTTAAGTCTTTAATATTTAATAAAGATTTTATTTCAGAAATAGTTCTTGTCAGGAATGGAAATATTAGTTCATCAAAGATTCAGTCAATAAAAGATTCAAAAAGATATTTAAATTTGAAAGAAATTATATTAGAGCAAAATATAGGTTTATCTAAAGCACTAAATATTGCAATTCAAAGAGCTTCTTCTGATTGGCTCGTGAGATTTGATAGTGATGACTTATGCCTTAGTAATAGATTTGAATTTATTCAAAAAAAGATTTTAAAATATGGAACACAATATGATGTCTTGGGGACTTTTATAAATGAATTTATTGATGAAAAAAAAGATCGATCAATGATAAGAAAAGTCCCACTTGAATTTGAACAAATTAAGTCAAGATTATTTCAAATGAATCCTATGAATCATGTAACTGTGTTTTATAAAAGATCTATTACTTTTGATAATGAAGATGAATCTTTTTATCCCTATATAGATGGATTTGAAGATTATGCATTATGGGTTAAGCTTATTTCAAAGGGATATAAATTTAGGAATTTTTCAGATATTACAGTTTTGGTAAGAGTAGGAAATAATATGTTAAAAAGAAGAGGAGGTTTTACTTACATATTAAAAGAAATAAAGTTAAGAATATATATGTTGAAATATGCAAAGGGATTTCAGATATTAGAAATATTTTTATTTATGTTTTTGCGAATATCCGCTTTTTTAATGCCAATATTTATTAAAAAATTAATTTATAAGTTATTAAGATCGTAGGTTTTTAATTTTTTGATAAGGACCCCTGCGCATTTAAAACAAGTTTTACAGTTTTTAATAGTATTAAAAAGTCTAATAAAGTAGAAAAATTTTTAATATAGTATAAGTCATAACTTAACTTATTTTCTGCGTCCAGTATTGAAGCCCCGTATGGATAATTTATCTGAGCCCAGCCACTCAATCCTGGCTTAACTGAGTACCTGAAATCATAAAAAGGTATTTCTTGGCGCAGTTTCTTTTCTATTTCTGGTCTTTCTGGTCTTGGCCCTATCAAGCTCATTTCTCCTTTTAGAACAGCTAAAAGCTGAGGTAATTCATCTATTCTAGTTTTCCTAATAAATTTACCTATTTTTGTAACTCTTTTATCGTTTCTATTGGACCATTGAACACCTTTCTTTTCAGCATCAATTATCATGCTCCTTAATTTATATATTTTGATTAATTTACCATTCAAGCCTGTTCTTTTTTGTTCATAAAAAATATTTCCCCCGTCTTCAAGTTTTATTAAAATTGCTGAAGTTAAAATTAATGGCAAAGAAGCGGTAAGTAAAATAAAGCTAAATATTATATCTCCCAAACGTTTGAATTTGATTTGTAATTTCTTTTTTATGTAACTATATTCTCCTCTTATCAGGTCTATTTCATTAATCATATTTAAAGGTATTCTTTGAAGAAATTCTTCACACCATTCATTAACTGTTAGGATATTTAATTTTTTTAAATTATAGTAAATAAATTTATTTTTTATATTATTTGGAATTTTGCTTTTATCTTTAATAATGAAGCCTTTCAAATTATTAATATCTTCTTTTGATAGATTATTTATATTAGATGAATTAATGATTTTATTTTCAACTCTTGAAAGTGATAGGTTCTTGCTGAACTGTTCTCTTGTTTTTGAGGAACCTAAATAAAACCATTTTTTTGTATTTTTATCATATTCCTTTAACTTAATATTTATAATAGTTTGTACAAAGAAGCTTAGTGGAATGCATATTATTGATATCAAGAAAAGTTCTTTAATATTATAATTCTGACTCTTTTCAGAAATGATCAGAATGAGAAGTAATAATAGAGATGAAACTATATATGAAATTAATGTTTTAAAAAAGGACTTAATTAACTTAAGATTATTACTTAAATTAAGATTATGATATCTCCCTAAAACATAACTTATAAAAATCCAATTTACTATGAATAAAAATTTATAAAATAATGAAAGCGAAAAATTATATTTAGTGTCTAATATTAAAGTTGTTGATAAAAATATTAAACTATCAATTAATACTATTAAAAAAAATCTTTTTCTTGTTTTTAGCCAGGGTATCTTAATATCCTTAAAATTTAAAAAATTGAAAGCTGATAATTTTTTCATCTAATATATAATATCCCCTTATTCAGACTTTATTAAATAGCCAATCTTTATTTTCTATATACCATTTTAAAGTAATATCTAATCCCTCTGAAAAACTATACTCTGGTATCCAACCCAATTCTTTTTTAATATTTCTATTATCAATAGCGTATCTTCTATCATGTCCTTTTCGATCTTCAACAAACTCAATTAATTCACTATAGTTAGTATCATTTTTCAATAATATGTTGAGTTTATTACATATTTCCATAACTAAACTTTTATTCTTTTTTTCACAATTACCACCTATGCAATAGCTTTGTCCTGTTTTTCCATGATTTATTACTCTTATTAGAGCATTTATATGATCCTCTACAAATAACCAATCTCTGACATTACCTCCATCACCATATAATGGTATCTTTTCTTTCTTAAGAGCTTTTGAGATAACTAAAGGAATTAATTTCTCAGGAAACTGCCATG
>MDTA01125104.1_pt1 | contig 14307 bp, 12 predicted proteins | sample 811151 | NCBI WGS metagenome assembly MDTA01 (sample SAMN05326648, study PRJNA326480) | marine metagenome | isolation source: seawater | place: Indian Ocean: South | collected 2010 | reverse complement strand
TATTCAGGATCAAAACAATGAATAATATTAACTCCTTTATATAGGTTTTTTTTAAATATATGATTATGAGAATTATAAACAAATACCTCATGACCTTTTTTTACTAAACCAACAGATAAATACTCAGCAAATTGTTCAAAACCCCCATAATTATTAGGAATTCCTCGAGTACCTAATATTGCTATTTTCATAAAACATTAATATTATAAACTACCATCAACAAAAGGAGAATCTAACATATTCTTTAAATCAAAAATTATTCGATTATCAGTTACTAAATCTTGAAATTTTTCTGACAAAAAATCATCATGTGCAACTGCAAATATAACAGCATCATAATTTACCTTATTAACATCATTAATTAAATTAATATCAAACTCTTCGCTAACTTCAGCTTTAACTGCTAATGGGTCATAAACATCAACATTTGCGCCAAAGGATAATAACTCAGTATAAATATCTATAATCTTTGAATTTCTAATATCAGGACAATTTTCTTTAAATGTAATGCCTAATAATAATATGTTTGAATCCTTAATTGTAAAACCCTTATTAATCATAAGTTTAATTACTTTTGAGCCAACGAATTGCCCCATCTGATCATTTACTCTCCGACCTGAAAGTAAAACTGCTGGATGGTATCCTAACTCTTCAGCCTTAAATGCTAAATAATAAGGGTCAACGCTGATACAATGCCCGCCAACAAGCCCCGGCTTATAGTGTAAAAAATTCCATTTTGTAGCAGCAGCTTCTAACACCTCGTTTGTATCAATTCCAATTCTATCAAAAATTAATGCTAACTCATTAACAAAAGAAATATTTATATCTCTTTGAGCATTTTCAATTACTTTTGACGCCTCAGCTACTTTGATACTAGAAGCTAAGTGTGTCCCTGATGTAATAATCGATTTGTAAAGCTCATCTACTTTTTTAGCAATAATAGCATTAGATCCAGAAGTTACTTTTTTTATTTTTGTAAGTGTATTTATCTTGTCTCCAGGATTTATTCTCTCAGGTGAATACCCACAAAAGAAATCTTTGTTAAACAACAATCCACTTGCATCTTCTAATATTGGTACGCAAACTTCCTCTGTACATCCAGGATAAACTGTTGATTCAAAAATTACAATATCTCCTTTTTCTAAAAATTCACCAATCATTTTTGATGCATTTCTCAATGGATTTAAATCAGGCTTTTTTGATATATTAATTGGGGTTGGAACAGTAACAATATAAACTTGAGAATCTCTGATAAATTCAATATCATTCGTTAAGAAAAAACTGTTTTGAGATGACTTTTCTTCAAGAGCTTTATTAATTGTGTCTCTAGTTGTTTCATTTGTTCTATCAATCCCATTTCTCAACTCTGATATCCTCTTATCATTAATATCAAAACCTATAACGTGATATTTCTTACTGAACTCTATTGCTAGGGGAAGTCCAACATAGCCTAGGCCAATAATTGTTATTTTCATAATCTCTCTTCTAAAATATTAATCATCGATTTCGCTTTTTTAATCCAAGAAAATTTTTCACTCATCAAAGTTTTTTTGCCGTTATGTAAGTTACTTAATTCCTTGCTAAATAAACTATAATCTTCATGTAAATATAAATACTTTTTCAAATCAATAAGCCCATTACCTATAGTTCCAACTGTTTTCTTACCGGTAGCCAAATACTCATATGCTTTAATACTATCGCCACCATGAGCTTTTTCTCCAACTAAATAAGGAATAAGGCAAATATCAAATGCTTGAACATATAGGGGATAAATATCATAATGCTTGTCTCCTAAATAATAAAAGTTACTCGATTTGTTGATTAATTTAAATTTTTTCTTATCTATTATCTGACCAACAATTACAAATGACTTATCCTTATTATGCTCTAATAAATAATTAAATAAATCTACATCAAATAAATGAGTTATTTTGCCTCCAAATCCAATTATTGGTGTAGGTATATTTTTAAAATCATGCGGCTTAGTTATTAAGCTACTCTGAAACTTTGAAAGATCAACACCATTCTTTATTATATGTATATTCTTTACATTATAGTTATCTTCATAATACACTTTGTTTTCAGAAGAATTAGTCGTCCATTTCTTCGCATACTTTGCAAAAGCATGATAAGAGTATTTTAACTTATTAAGATGTTTATCTGAAAATGGAAATCTAGCATAATTATCCCAAGCATCAAAAATGAGTTCTTTTGGTTTTAATTTCTCAAAAAGAAAAGAGGAATAGATATTATGAGAGACATAACTAATATCTTTAATCCCTAGATAGTTATATACATCTTTAATAAAAGAAATAAAAACCTCTGACTTATATGCATTAAAATACCAATCTCTTTTTAAAATTATATGATTAATAAAATCCTTGGATATAAAATCTATTACAAAACTTTTTTCATCAAGCTGTACTAACCTACATCCATTTTTGCTTAAAAGAACTTTTCCAACTATCTTTTTAAGTCGCTTCTTAATTAAAAGTTCAGGAAATGTAATAGGCCTATTTATAATTATTAATTTCTCTATATTATATAACTCTTGAAAACAATTTATAAAGTGAGCATCTCTTGTCCTTCCCCCTTCAATAAGTATTTTACGCCAATCATGATAAGGTACTACTGCTAAATTCATTTATTAATATTTAATGTTCTTTGCGCCAATATAGAAACAAATATATTTAATATCAAAAGAAAAGATAATTGGTCAAATATTGTAGATGAAAATGAATATGCAAATATTAAAAAAAATAAATACACTCTAAGATGATTTGAGAAACTAAAACTAACTAGAAAACTATATATTAATGAAATGAGCAAAACAACTCCCATAACACCTAAATCATAGTAGAACCATAATAGTTGAGAAAAATTAAGATTCAACTGAAAGCCACTCTTCAGCGGATTAAAATAGGAAGAGGGGCCATTTCCAAAAATGGATAATTTATTAGTAAGAATATAAAAGAATGTTTGTATTCTTCCTGCAGATCCCTGTGCAATATGTTTAGTATTAGTCATTTCCAATAACTCCGGCTTGTTCAATAAACTAAACACCTCATAAATATTAAAGTACAAGAAAACTAAAAATATAATACTAATGAAAATTGAGTATATCCTTAGATAGAAACTACTTCTTATAAAAAAAATGTAAAGTAATGTAGCAGCTAACAACAGGTAAGATGTTGTCGAATTTGTCAAAGAGATGCAAACAATAGAATAGATAATAATAAAATAATTAACTAGAGTTAATGAAGATGCTTTAAGTCCAACATAAAGAATATTCATGATTAAAAAGAAACTCAAAAAATGGTCTGCTGATAAAGGAAATGTGCCAAATAATCTATCTATAGGGTTAATAAATTTCTGTGAATATATAATATATTCAGGGAAAAAATACTGAACACAAAGTACTGGTAATTGAATTAATACCAAAATATTTATTGCAAAAGACAAATTAATTGAATTAAGATTAAGTGATCTTACAAAAAAATATACTGATAGTGGAATTATAGAGTATGAAAAATAATTTAAAATTAATAATATATTAGTCTGATTTACTATTCCACTAATAACAATCCAAAGTAATAAGCATAAATTAATAATAACATAGCTATTTATAGTAACATGTCTTCTAATCAGAAAGTAAGATATTAATATACATAATATCATCATAATTAATGTATAGGAAAAGATTGTTATTGATAATCCTATAAACTGAAGAGCACCAGTAAATAAAAATACGAAACTGCAAATTATGTAAAATACATTATTCATTTAGTTTAAGAAAAATCTAATCAGTATGAAATTATAGAACATATTGTTATCATTTTAGAAAATTTAAATTTATGTTAACTATAGCATTTAGATATTCTCTTAATGTAGCTCCAGACATCTTTCGAATTAGAAAATACCAACTTGGCAGGAATAATAGAATCATAAATAAAGTTAAGGCAATAGTAACATGAGTAATCCCAAAAGTTGAGCCAACATAAACAATAATAGGCATTATTAATAATAATACAACATTCCATAGAAACTCAATATCAGTTCTGCCAGTTGCTATCACTAAACTCCCAACAGGATTCCCTAAAGCTCTAAAGTACATATAAATACAAAGGACTCTAACTAATATAACAATATTACTATAGCTTTCACCATAAAGTATGCTAACAAGAATCGGTGCGAAAAATGCTATCATAAGATAAATAATAAGATTTATTGAAGAGACAATATTTATAAGTTTTAGATAACTTTCTTTTAGTAAATTTATATTATTCTGAATCTTTGCAAGAACAGGTCCTGCAACCTTGGTTAATATAGGGTTCATCACCTGAGAGGGCCTAAATACTAGTTCTTTTGCCAAACTATATCCGCCTAATATTTCTTGTGTAAATAATTTCCCAATTATCAAAATATCCAAATTCCTGTTAAAAAAATTAGCTGTTTGTCCTCCAACCTGAAATAAACCAATTTTTAAAAATGGACTTAAGTCCTTATAACTAAAATAAAAGCTTACTTTATAATAATAGAATCCTAAAACAAGAAGCAAAAAATTTGCAATAGTATATTGTAAGACTATTGAATAAATGAGAGCTAAGACACCAAAACCATTAACGGCCAACCAAATAGCAAAAAATAAAGAGACTAATGATGCAATTATATCAAAAATACTAATAAATTTAAATGATAAATTCTTTGTCTCAATTGTTCTAAATTGTAACCCAACTGAATTAATTATTATACTTATTCCTAACACCTTTATTAGAAAATCTAATGTTGGTTCATTATAAAAACTAGAAATCATTGGCGCAATTAAAAATAATAAGACATATAATAAAACACAAAATCCGATATTGAACCAATACAAACTAGAGTATTCATTTTTTTTAATGTTCTGTTTATGAATGATTGCTGTAGTAAGCCCCATATCACTAAACAAATTAAAAAATCCTAAGAAAAAGGTAACAATTGCAAATATCCCAAACTCATCTTTTGAGAGAAACCTAGCTAAAATACTTATCTTTAAAATGTTAACTACAGCTAACGTAACAGTTCCAATCGATGTCCACTTTACTCCTTTATTAACTTGTTGATTTAATTTCACTTTCTATTTGAAAAAATTAAAAATCGAATTTATTACTTTTACAACTTCACTATCTTTTAAACCAAAATATAAAGGAAGTCTTATTAATCTCTCACTTTCTTTTGTAGTAAATTCATCATCTCCAGAAAATCGCGAAAACCTTAACCCGCCCTCAGATGAATGCAAAGGAACATAATGGAATACTGAAAGAATACCATTCTCTAATAAATGATTTAAAATTGCTGTTCTTTCTTCAAGGCTATTTACTTTCAAATAAAACATATGGGCATTATGTGTGCAATCCTTTGGAATAGTTGGAAGCTCTATCAAACCTTTTGATTTAAGCTTTTGTAATCCAACATAATAATTATTCCAAGTTATAAGTCTATTTTGATTTATCTTATCAGCTTCTTTAAGATTTCCCCAAAGATATGCAGCGCTCAAATCATTCATTAAATAACTACTGCCAATATCTACCCAAGAGTATTTATCTACCATTCCTCTAAAGTATAAACTTCGATTTGTTCCTTTTTCTCTTATTACTTCTGCTCTTTGAATAAACTCATCATCGTTTATTATCAAAAGTCCTCCCTCTCCTCCACTAGTATAGTTTTTAGTCTCATGAAAGCTAAAAGTTCCAAAGTGTCCAATAGTGCCAAGCTGCTTACCTTTATAAGTACTCATCATAGCTTGTGCAGCATCCTCTATTACAAAAATATTATACTTATTTGCCAATCCCATTATAGTATCCATATCACAACTTACTCCGGCGTAATGAACTACTACTATAGCTTTTGTTTTTTCTGTTATAGCTTCATCTATCTTAGCTTCATCTATATTCATTGTGTCAGTACGAATATCTACAAAAACTATTCTTGCACCTCTTAATACAAAAGCATTTGCTGTTGATACAAAGGTATAAGATGGCATAATAACTTCATCACCTTCCTTTATATCTAAAAGAATAGCTGCCATCTCTAAGGCATGAGTACATGAAGTTGTTAATAATGTTTTCTTACATCGTAACTTATCTTCAAACCATTGATGACATTTTCGTGTAAAGTCTCCATCTCCTGAAATCTTAGAGCTCCTTATAGACTCTAAGAGATATTTTTCTTCATTGCCAGTATAAGGCGGCTTATTAAATGGTATCATAATTTATTACTTATCTAACAAAACGTACAGGATTACCTACATATAATCCTTTTTTATCAATATTCTTTATAACAACACTTCCAGCACCAATTTGTGTGCTAGATTCTATATCTATATTATCTATTATCGTGCAATTAATACCTAAGATTGATTTTTTACCAACATTAACAAATCCAGCTAGATTGACGCTTGGTGACAGAAAGCAGTCAGACTCTATAGTTGTGTCATGTGCAATAACACATCCAATATTGATAAGTACATTATCTCCTATCACAACATTAGCATCTAGAATAGAACCAGGGAACATCACAATTCCACTACCTAACTTTACACTAGAATCAAGAATACAGGAACTATGAATAATATTAAGAAAAGGTATTTTATCGTTAAACCTTCGAAACAAATCAAATCTCTTATCCATATGTTTGTAGCCTATTCCAATTATTAAATGGGTAAATAATCCTTTATTATAAGAATCTAGGATATCATCTACTGTGCCCAAGACTTGACAGCCATCAATTAGTTTCTTTTTACTAAAATCATCAAAAAACACAATAGTATTAGAATGATTGTCAGATATTGCATGGTATGCTATTTGCTGACCTAAATCCCCAGCTCCTATAATTGCAAGTATTTTATTCATGTATATATTCTAAAATATGTTTAAGATTAGATATCTTATTCTCTAATCCTGGATAGAAATTCTCTCTGTCTATAATTACTGTATGAATCCCACAAGCCAAAGCGGGGTGTAAATCTAATTTCACGGAATCTCCTACATAAAGAATCTTACTATGATCAACATCTATTATATCTAATGCTTTTCTATAGAATTCTATATTAGGCTTTGATATTCCTACTTCTTCAGATACTATAATATCACTAAAATTAATATTGAAAAATTCATCTAACTGATCTCTTAATGTCCTATTAAAATTCGAAATAATACCCATAGGCTTTTCTATTCTTTTAAGAACTTCTGTATCATTAAATTTCTCCCACGGTAAATAAGAACAAGTTTCAAATATCTGATCAAGTAATGCCTCTTTTGGCAATATACCTAAAGAATATAAAAATTCTTGATTAAAAAAATTATAGAATTTTTTATCAGTTCTATCAGGAAACTTAATGGTTTCTGAAAGTAATTTATGCTTTAATATTAAATCTTCTTTTTTTATTTCATAACCATTTGCCTGAAATATTTTTAAGATTTTATCAAAAAAAATTGGTTTATACAAAAGTGTACCAGCTACATCAAAAAGTATATATTCGTATTTAGGCATAATTAAAATAAAATATGTTTTACTGAATTATTATTTAGATCTTCAAAAGATTTAGCATCAGTGTATATTACATCCATCAAAATCCTCACTGCTATTGCTTTATTATTTTTAATATTTACTAAGTCTGGCTTCTCATCAAATAAATATTCCTGCAAGGTGTATTTAACATCTTGGAATCCTATATTATGTCTAATTGAGTTAGTACCTGATATGCGACAATTTATCTCAAAAGGAAAGACTTGACCGTTCTCATCTACAATACTTTGTATATTAATACTACCTTTAATGCCATCAAGATCAGCAATTTTATTTGCAATACCTAAGAAAATAGAATCGTACTTATCGTTAATAATAACCTGTGAAGTAGTCCCATTTGTTAATTTACGCTCCATAGAGCAAATACCATGTACTTTACTATCTCTATTGATATATACTGAAGTAGTAATCTCAATGCCTTTATGCAGTTCCTGTATTAAATATGTGTCATCTAAGTTATTTATATTATCTGGATTTATTATAATACCTCTGGATCCCCTCCCTTTTCTTGGTTTTGCTATAATAGAATTAACTGACTGATTATAATCTTTAACAAGCCAAGATTTAGCAAATGGAATATCATGTTTACTAAATAGCTGATATGTTAGATATTTATCAAGGAGCTGTTCTGAAATTTCTGCATCAGAAGCAACTACTTGAGCTGTAATCTCATCTCTATTTAAGGCCAAATAATAAATTTCATAATCTGTAGACGGAATAACTAGATCCACTTTGCATTCTTTTATAATATTGTTTATATTTTTTATGTAATTATCTTCATATGCATAAGGAACCTTAAAAGTCTTGTCACAAAGATGATTTCCTGCATTAAAAGATGTAATATCACATCCAACTAATCTTATATTATATTTAAGATCAATGATATTTCTTAAAATCCCTTGACCAACATTACCTCCAATTCCTGTTACTAAGACTGTTTTCTCATCCATGAAAAAGTATTGGTTATTTGTTCTTTAAAATTATTATCAAAAGCAAGATTTAAACATTTCATTGTTGCTTTGTTGTTATACTTAACGCTACACGAATTATCGTCTCCCTTATAATTTACCTCTATTTCTGGTGAAATTGACTTTATAATATTTGCGATTTCTAAATTTGAGTATGAACTCTTATTTACTGCTAACAAGGGAATATCCTCATTGTAATCCATCGCACAATAAAGAATACACGCTACATCTTCTACATAAATATAATTCTGTAATCTAGAGCCATCACCAAAAAGAGTAATTCTATTTTCTAGAATTGCTTGTTTCATTATTAACGGCAAAAAAGTATTACCATTCATATTTTCTCCAAATAATGAAGAAATCCTTACATTAACCCCTCCACCATTGTGATTATTAACAATGTGCTCTGCCCATAACTTAGATAATCCATAACTGTTTTTTGGATTTAACTTAGAAAGCTCACTAATAGGCTGGTCAGAAGGATTATAAACAGCCACGGAGGATGTATGAATAATCTTAGTCTTAGGATATAAATCGGAAATCTTCTTTAACAGCAAAATATTATTAGAAAAAATCTTTTCAAGATCAAAAAAATCTTCGGTAAAATTAATATATGATGCAATATAATAAACAACATCTATTTCTGGCTTCTCTTCTAAAAAGGTGTCAATTGTTAAATAATTATAAGACTTGTCTATTCGATCATTATTATTATTATACACTTGTATAACATTGTATTTATCAGAAAAATTCTTTAACAATGACTGTGAAAGAAAACTATTAGCACCTATTATTGCAATATTTCTCACAGGCTTTCTATGTCTTTAATATTATCAGTAAAAATCTTATCCTTCCATTTAATATAACCACCATCTATCCATGGCTTATTAATCTGAATGTTAAGAAAGTCATAACTCCAATTATCTGGGGAATCAATTTTTTTGACCAAAATATTGAACTTCACATCTTCATGCTCCAAATCATTCTTATGTAACCAAAAAGCTGTAAAATCTCTTAATCCTCTTGATAATATTTCTTGATCTATTTTAGGAGAATTAGTTCTAAATGTATATTTAGCCCAATTAAATGAGTAATTATAATATGCTGGATGTCCTTTTTCATTAATTATGGGTAAAAATATATGTTCCCCATTTGACAACTCAGCTTTCACAGCAACAATATGTTGGTAATTATCAAAATGAGATTGCTGAAAAAGACCATGATTAGTAATTCCATAAAAAACTTTACTTAGGCTGTGAATACTCATAGATATAAAATTAACTTTATTCAGAATATAAGAATCAACGAATTGCTTATCGTTCTTCTTATCAAGAATTAATAATGATCTGAAAGTTGTATTGATTTGAAATATAAATAATAATGCAATTCCCAAAGAAATAATCTGAATATTAAAATCTTTAAAACTATAATTTTTTAGAATTTTGATACTATCTGTATTTTGTTGAAAAATGGGAGGTATATATCCACAATTATCGTCTGTACACCTTTCAGTATCTCTATTGCGCGCAACTTTAGAATATATATGTCTTGAAATAAAAGAAAATGGTGGGATATACATTAAAAAACCAACAATAAACAATAATGGTATTCTTAATAAAATAAATCGATAAGCATTTACACCAACTAGTATCTTTCCTTCTTTAGTAATAGAGTATATATTATCTAAAAGATCTGCTTTGTCAATAGCCTTAAATTTCTCTTCTTTAAAGCCATAAGTTTGCACCCCTTTAAAATCCACCACATTAAAAAAATCTAAATGGCTAATAATTATCTTAGTTCGAATACATAAAGGACATTCTTCATCATAATAAAACGTTATTATAGTATTACATTTAAAATATTGATGAACTCTACTAATAAACTTATGTGGAATCATCAAAATATAAATTGACATTACACCAAGAGCAAACCACGGAATCGGAAAGCAGATAAGAATTCCAAGATGTAGGCCAAAACCAACTATTAATAATGGTAATCTCCATTTCTTTCTAAAAAAAGTAAAAATAAATACTGTTTCAAAAACAATTGTTAAATGACTTAAAAATAAAATTAACCATTCAATATTTAATATAATAGATGTGTTAAAATGTGTAGTATGAGGTAAGGAAGCGGGTAGCCATATTCCCAATCCTTTTAACCAAAGAGGCGAGGCTAATTTAAAAAATACCGAATCAAAATAAAAAAAACCTATGGCAACTAATATTATAACATAATAATTTAAAATAGAAACTTTCCTTGAAGGAACAAATAAATCTCTAGTATTTGAGAATTTCAATTTACTTGCTAATATATCTAATGAAAAAACTTGCTTAGTATTAACCAACATTAATAAAAAATTAACTCCCATATAAACATAAAACATATGGTATTCATAAGAGCTTATAGTAGAAATAAAGACAATTGAAAACAAATAATTAATAACACTAGATATTCTAGTAAATAATCCCAAGATAATACAAATTATACTAAACATCCATAACAATAAAGGGACTGTAAAATCTATTTCAGAAGGCTCAAAATAAGGTATCTTATCAAAAACTAAATGTCTAAAATAAAACAACTGTATAACTTCAAATAATAAAACAAAACCATAAAATATTCTAAAAAGAGCCAATCCTGAGGCGCTTACTTTCTTATTATATAGACTTTCTATTTTTGAATATAAATATTTCATAATAGCTGATCTAATTAAAACAGTTTTTTTAATTGACGTAAATAATTCTTTTCACAAAAATATGATTTTATATTCTCTATATTTTTGGTCTTTGGGGCATTTTCAATTCTAGATAACTCAAAACTATCAAAATCAAATACATTCACATTAATATCCTTAAAAAATTGCCAAGTTGTAATGTCGCTTCTAATATATACCTTTTTACCTAATCCAAGAAGGGTAATAATGTTCCCCATAGCCTGCTGCCTTTTGTGGGCAAAAATAGCAATATCAATATCTGATAAGAATTCTAAATATTTTTCAGAAGACATGAAATCTGTAAGTCCAATAAATTTATCTCCAAATATCTCTTTTCCTTTAGAAATTACCCCCTTCACATCATCTTGATTACTATATGAAAGTGGTGCATATATTTTAATATTATCATTTTTATATTTTCTAAGTTTTTCAAAGATTTCTATGTGATTATTTGTAGGGTCAGCTGAATTCCCAACCTGAATATTTAAAACAACTCCTGCTTCTTTTCTTTTTATATCATAATCTTTATAAAGATTACTGGGATACATAAATGATTCATGATAAGATCCTTTGATGTTATACCATTTCTTAACAAGATCAAAATCTCCCTTTAGATAAGTTACAAAATGTCCTATATTGCGAATCACTTGCTTCTTAACCCATCTTTGCTTATCAGGGAAGTAAAAGTCGCCCCCCCACATTACCCAATAACATTTATTTAATACCCAAGGATTAAAAAATAACGTCACTATCAGAGACTTTAAGAATAGGCCATGAAGTATAATTTTACCAGAAGTATTTAAAAAATATGAAAGCTTAATGAGTTGATAAACCCTATTTATCCATACTATATTGTCTCTATTTCTTAACTCATCAGGAATCTCAAGGTTTAATATATTAATTACAATTATCTTATGATTTTCTATATTAAAGTGATCATTAATGAAATCAATAAATGACGACATAAATTTCTCAGCCATCATCACATGAAGAATCTGTTTGCACATTATTAATCAGCTAATTCAGTAAAATTAAATTCTAAATCATTTTCTTGATTTGAAAAGTAACTATGTAATTTGTTAAAAATTGGGAGTTCCTTTTTATGATTCTCATTCAATAAATCATGAAACATATCTATAGCATTCATACCTTCTAATATCACAGAATTAGATTTATAATCTGAATTAAAAAATCCTTTCCCAATCAAAAGCCCTAAAGTTCTATTCCTACTTAAATCATTTAATGACGTCATGCATAAATCCCCAAAACCACAAGCTAAAAATAGAGTGTCATCAACGCCTCCAAGCGATCTTAATAAAATTCTGATTTCAGAAAATGATTTTGTCAAAATCATAAACCTCGTATTTGGAGAGTTATATTTTGCATCTACAACACCCAACACCAAAGCATAAATGTTTTTGAAGACACTCAATAATTCTACTCCCCTAATATCTGTAGTGCAATCAATATGCAAAGCAGTATTTTGTATAATTTGATTTATGGTCTTATGTTGCTGGCTTTTTGTATATCCTAAAGTTAGTAAAGAGTCAGCATGTTCCATTACCTCAATTGCAAAGGATGGGCCTTTTAAAGTTACAATATTCTCAATTTTCAACTTCTCTTTAATACTTTCAACTATAGTAATTCCCCCCTCAAACAACCCTTTAGATAAATTTACAAATAACACATCATTTTTAAAGAATGACTTTAATTTAATTAAATTTTCAACAATTACTGATGAAGGTAATGCAACAAAAATAACATCAGCATTTTTTATATCTTTCTTATCAGATGATGCCAACAGGCTATTTGTCAAATGTTTATTAGGAAAACAAGATTTATTTGTATGAAAATTATTAATCTCATCAACTTTATCTTCATTTCGTGAAAACAAGATGACATTATTATTTTTATTTACTGAAAGTTCGTTTGCTATTGCAGTACCGAAAGTGCCTGCACCAAGTACAATAATATTCATAAACCAAAAATAAGCCCTTTATATTGCTTCTGACGTATACCCATCAATATATTTTAACAAGAGTTCTTTAACAACCTTCTCATCTTGTTTTTCTCTAGCTAATTTAATAACTTTAATACAATATAATACTTCATCAAAAGATAACTTTCCTTCTTTTGCTTGCATTATTCTTGGATGTTCTGACTGAATAACATCACTTCCAATTAAAAGCTCCTCATATAACTTCTCTCCTGGACGCAATCCTGTATACTCAATATTAATATCTCCATCAGGATTTTCATTGTCAATAGGAGTAAATCCACTCAAATGAATCATTTTATATGCTAAATCAATAATTTTTATTGGTTCTCCCATATCCAACACAAAAACATCACCTCCCTTAGCCATAGCTCCTGATTGTAGTACTAACTCTACAGCTTCAGGTATTGACATAAAATATCTTGTGATACTTCTGTGTGTTACTGTAACAGGACCTCCTGATTTTATTTGATTTCTAAAAAGTGGAACAACTGATCCAGCAGATTCTAATACATTACCAAAGCGAACCATTGAAAAACAACATTTACTTTTATCAGAATAAGCTTGTAAAATAAGTTCTGACATTCTCTTAGAAGCACCCATAATATTAGTTGGTCTTACGGCTTTATCAGTAGATACTAAAACCATATTTTCAACATTAAATTCATCAGCAATTTTTGATACATTATAAGTTCCTATTACATTATTATATGTTCCTGATACTATATTCATTTCAACCATTGGTACATGTTTATAAGCTGCAGCATGATATATAGTTTGAATTTCATTGCCAACTATAATTTGTTTTAATTGATAATAATTTGTCACTGTACATAAGGAAGGAACAATATCAACTAACATTTCAAGTGATGTTAATTCAAGATGAATATTATATAAATTATACTCTGAATTATCTAATAGAACTATCTTTTTTGGATTAAGTTTCATTATTTGTCTTGCAAGCTCTGATCCAATACTACCTCCTGCACCAGTAATTAAAACATTCTTATTTGTAATATTTCTCTTTAGTAGTTCCTTCTTAGGAGCTACTGGATTTCTTCCTA
>MDTA01115219.1_pt1 | contig 14307 bp, 7 predicted proteins | sample 811151 | NCBI WGS metagenome assembly MDTA01 (sample SAMN05326648, study PRJNA326480) | marine metagenome | isolation source: seawater | place: Indian Ocean: South | collected 2010 | reverse complement strand
CTCATTAGCAGGATACCATCCTCCCGGATTATCATCATCCTCGCCGATGACAATTTCGTGATTCTTTGACTTAGAAATTTGCAAACCATCCTGAGGACTTAGTTGGAAATCGACTGTAATAGTCCCCGCCTCAAAATTATCAGGCACCTCCCAGAAGAAGGTAACTTCCACACCCTCCTCAACTCCAGTAGCAATCGGCATTTGACTTACTTGGGATCCCTGAACAGAAATCCCTCCCGTTGATCCAGACCACATCCTATCATCAAACCCGGATTTCAGGACAATGGGGAAATATACCAAATCCCCTAGGACGCTCGCATCCTTCATTTCGATATCAACAAGAGGGAAACGCATTGAGATTTGCGCGTCGTGTGCTTCTGAACCCCAAAGGAATCTGACCCCAGCATCATCTCCGGGTTGGGAAAACATGAGATTTCTGACAGTCAAGGAAATCTGAACCCTATCTCCATCGTTAACACTACCGGAGCCCACATCTACACTGACCTGAAGAGATCCAGATCCAGATAGAAATGGATTGAATCCACCATCTCCATCATAGAAAGATCCTCCTATTCTAACCTCAAGAGTTGAGTTGATGGTTACACCAGCAGCACCTTCGACTTCATATGGTATTGAAAGCTCCCAAGTGGAGTTTTCGTAATTTCCTTCCGTACCCCAAGTTACCTCCCATGTTCCTACTTTTATTTCGCTTAGTATAGAAGGAGTCACCAGCGTAGATTCTGAATCAGAGGAATCGCTAGCCAAGTCTTCTTGAAACGGTGTCAGAGTGCCATCGTCAGATTCACCCATCAAATATAGGCGGAAATCTGTAGAATTACAGCATGTAACTCCACTCTGTGCAGAAGAAATCAGAGGAGTAGCACTCATTAACAGAAGCACCAAAACTAGCGTCAGTGCACGCAAGCGCGCTGTATGCATCAGACCTTGTGGCCAGCATGCAACCCTTCAATGCGACGCCTACTTGGTGCCGGATAATGTACAATCTGCAGTAGTGTGGGAAACGCTAACTATGCAACCATACGAGTTTAGCAACTCCGTTGTCTGATATCTCTTCTAGTACAGCGAAACCCACTCTCTCCAGCTGATACACATTGCCTACAACGAGTTCACAGTTCTCCAACAAGCCATTAACCAAATTCACTTCATCTCCATCCGGGATATACAGATTTGCTTCACAGCACACCTCCTTCGGTAGCCATTGAACAATTGGACGATCATCGGATCTTTCGATGGATTCAATCTTCGCAAGAGAACCTGAGATACTGATGTCGGCGAATTCTTTCAATCTCAAACTGACATTCTCAAAATCTACTTTTTGGATGTATATTGAATCCGATATAGACCACTTCCTAGTCCCTTTAATTCCTCCATCGGGGTGCCGAGGCGATTCTACAACTGTGCCCTGTATTCCTTCTATTTCCAAAAGAATTGGAGAAGCAACAAAACTACGGCGTTCTGTCTTTGCATCCAACACGCTTGAATTCTTAGACTCAATAGTCTGCATAGGTATGGAGATATCTTTCTGAGTCACGCCCAATTCTATCCAGAATTCTCGTAATGCCTGAGGATCGAATCCTCTTCGCCTAAGGGATTGAATTGTTGGAAGACGCAAGTCGCCCCAACCTTCTAGCTCTCCTGTTTCAATCGAGGAACGCATGGAAGAAGTAGAAAACCCTCCAAATTCGTGAACTTTTACTCTTCCCCAATATAGAGTCTCAGGATAATCCCAACCCAGATGTTCATACAGCAGAGTTTGTTTTCTGGTACTATCCATCAAATCCTTTCCACGGACGATATGTGTGACTCCTTGTTCGTGGTCTTCTATTGCACTCTGGAAGTCCAATAGTGGCCATACTCTGTATCGATCCCCAACCATCGGATGAGGGGAATGTTGGATTCTCAATGCAGGCCAATCTCTAAGCGCAGGGTTTGGTAATGTCATATCGGTCCTAACTCTGACTACGGCATCCCCCTCGCCAAATTCACCATTATTCATTGAATCCCAATCCGATAGGTTCTCGGAAACAGCCTTGGAACGACAAGGACACTCAACTTTCGCCTCTCTGAATTTTCTGAATTCATCCGCCAAACATCTGCAGACATAGCAATGACCTTCGGATAGGAGTCTACTAGCAAATTCGAGATACACGGGAATCCTATCACTAGCTCGAACAATAATGTCGGCAGGCCTTCCAGCCAACCACTCATATTCGTCCTCAATCCACTGATAAGCTGCTGGGAGGGGAGGTTTGACTTTGGTATCTGTATCGTCAAATCTCAGAACTACCTTGCCTCCATGCATCTTTGCATACTCCGAATTAATTACAACACCTCTAGAGTGACCTAGGGTCAGAGGGCCGTTGGGATTAGGGGCGAATCTGAGGACTACTGAACCCGTATCTCCGGGCAACTCTTTGAGCCCCTCGATTTTTCGATGCTTTTCCCTCTCCAGAGCATCGGGAGCAACTCTCTCCAGCTCTGCTCTAACAGCATCGAGACCTTCTTTGAGAGCCATTGTGTTTGCATTCTCTACCTCCTCTGAGACTATGCTCATCAAGCGCTTGGCATCAGACCTCAAATTCGGGCTCTCAGATAGTAGCCTACCAAGTACACTTCCAACCTGTCCGTTGCCATTGTATTCTAGCGAATTCTGAAGGGCAAACTTCCGCACCGAAGCAACAACCTCGGCACCCCAACTCTCGCCTTCAGACATATTAACAAGACTTTCCGCGTAAATGCAGCATTTCACGCTTCGCTCGTTCACCACTCTTCAAGCATCGTTTGTCTAAGTGGACTTTGGTCTTCGGATCTAGTAGGCACAGGTGTGCCGTGAACTTCCTTCCAGAGGTCCGAAACGGTAGACCAACTCCATCTCAAATCTTTGTGAGGCAGATTCCCAGAAACTAGTTTTCTGACCGCCTCCCTAGTTACTCCATCGGAAGGGTATCCCGAACCGATTGCGAAACCCAACTCTCGCTGGATTCTTGCAATCTCATTATCTCTACTTACTTTTGCAATAATGCTAGCGGCTCCAGCAACCGGATCTATCGAATCCATTGCATGTCGCGAATCTATCTTCCAATTCGTCCAGTTCTGCCCTAATTTGGAAGCTATCCTTCTTGAGAACCTAGACTCATCTACATCACAAGAGTCTACTCTCAATACGCCTTCAGAATTATCCTGGCAAGCTGACTCAATAGCCTCAGCAAACAATTCAACTTCCAGCTTGTTTAAATCCGAGTGGAGGCTATTTGAGTCTATTCTGGACGGCTCGCAAATCACAATACTAATTCCCCATCCTTTCGACTCTGCATTTTCACGTATTTCTGACTCAATCACTTCTCTTTTCTTTGCAGACAAAAGTTTTGAGTCTCTCACTCCAATATCTCGCAAAATACTGCAATCTGACTCAGATACACACAGCGCACACACTACTAGTGGCCCAATCACGGGCCCCCTGCCTGCTTCATCCACGCCGATGATTGGATTCGTCATATCTCTAGGTCGAAGTCTGCCGGGCTATCATCATCTCTGCGTTTCTTAGTAACTACTCTTCGAATCTCTGAATCATCTGAATCCAGCATGATATTGCTTGGGTGAGGATTTTCTCCTTCGTTAATCCGATCTGCTAACTCGATTGCCGAGTCCAGAGCCTCGTCGGTTTGGAACCTATCGAGAGCCTCAGTTGCCTTTCCAACTATCTCTTGGCTAGGTCCTTGCTTTGGTTTCTCCGCGAGCCCTCCTGATTTCTCCAAGAATTCGGCAGCGAATTCTCTCGAAGTTACTCTCGGGCTTTCAACCAAGTCGGGTGCATGCCCGCCGCCTTCTTTGAATCTCGACATCCACTCTTCTGCACTTTCTACTTGCTTTTCATCAACTAACATATTTCCTTGCATCGCCTCAGTTCTTTTTCTCATTGCCAGTACGACTCCGATACTTCCAGCAATAAATACCAGAACAATTAGTATACCTTCATGCCACACTTCTAACCAGTCGATTATGGATTGTATTAACGAGGGCTTGCAGCAAGGAGGAGGCAATACTTCAGACCCCTCTAAGAGTACCGAATCAGTGCCGATAAATACTATGGAAGGATCTCTTATCGATCTTACTTCAACCGTTAGGACTAACTCCGAATCAACTGGAGATTCCATAGGCACAATTATCCAAGCCACGAATTCGATATTCTCTCCTCGAGGTACATCCATCAATTCAAACGATCTAGCGTTTCCATTGCCCGAATCCGCTACAGCCCCAGGAGGTACAATCAGACCGAATTCGGTAACTTGGTTAGAATCGATGCTGACGACCAATCCATCGGCCTCATTTCCTAAGTTTGTCAATAACCATGAAGATGTCAAATTGTTTTGATCCGAAAGTACGGAAGAATATCTCTCCACACTCCACTCATAGTACTCCCCAACTTTAACGCCGACTGAAAGATTAGCAGGCGACCAATCTCCCAACCACAAAGAAATAGAGATTTGAGATTCTAGGTCGGCCTGAGTGCCGTTTAACACTGCAAAAGTCAATACAATTCCATTCATCGACTGGCCAGGCCCAAGACTGAATTGCTGCTTCTCAAGTGTGATATCTAACCAATCTGGAGTTTCGCCAATCTTGATTTCAAAACTCGAAGTGACATCTCCAGTATTCTCTATTCTGAGTAAAGCAGAGCAATGACCTCCCGGAGATGTATCGGTCGAACAAGTATTCTCGGAGATAGTCATTAAGCCGCCAGAACGAGGAACTATGCTTACTCGCTGAGAAACCGAGGACAAATCCTCATTTGCAGCGACATCCCACACGATGATATTGAATTGGAGATTCCCTGGATATCTCTCAGGAGCTTGGACCTGAACTTGTGCCCTAGCATCTCCTCCTGGGGGCATAGAGTCCAATTCAGCTCTACTCAGAATTATAGCAGCCCATCCCTCATGGGATATCGAGAGCCCAGAATCAGACAATACTGAACCGTTTTCATCAGTAGTCTCAATTTCTATATTTAGGTCCCTAACTGAATTGCCAAGATTAACAACATCGACATAGAGAGTAATTACTTCGCCAGGAGAAATCGAAGCATTTCCTCCTCCAGATGTTATCTCAGTCCCATAACTGAATCCATATCTGAGTGAGAAATTGTACCAGTCCTGAGAACCTCCAGATGTTGTAAGTTGCATGCTGAATTGGTGCAGTGAATTCGCCATTGGAAGGCCACCAAAGACCTCTGGAGAGGCGATGGAGAATTGCACCCATTGAGGTGCATCGGAGGGGGCCGAGAATAGGTGTCCATCAGATGGTGTCTCAAAATAGGTCCATGAGATGTCCCAGTCCATAGGTCCAGAAATTGAAACAAGTGCTGAATCATCCACCTCGGCGTAATTAGTGAAATTGAAATTTAGCCCAATTGTCGAATCTGGTTCAATATCAAAAATCGAACCAGATTCTGGGCCGAACCTAACCTCCGTCCTATCAACTTGCCATGGGTATGTGTAGTTCGGGGTTTCATTGAATACAGTGGCAGCGGCAGCCTCTTGTAATTCCAAAGCTCGTTGCGGAGAAATTTGGCTAGGCGCCTGTCTACCTACAGGACTTTCTCCAGTGATTGTGGCATGGATTACGCATGCCGCCAGATAAGTGCCATCGATAGAGGGATGTGATCCATCGCTGTCATACAATGCAGAAAATGATGTCCAACCATCGGTTGCATTCTGGCCCGATTCTTCTACAGTATCGTGGATGTGCATGAATGCCAGCCCGATTGGAGCAATGTATGTTGGACGGTCTGATGTGGTGATATTTTCGTTGTACATCTCATACCCACGGGCTATGCCATGTTGCATACTTGTGTAATCAGGGTGCATCCAAGATCCATCCATCCAAGCCCAAGTCATGAACAGAATTGTCTCTCCTCCCTTGGAGTCTATCCTCTGATTAAGGTAGATTAGTCCCGCTAAACTATCTTGCCAATAATCAGTGTCAATTGCCAATGCAGGGACTTGGGACTGATCTTGCAGAATAACATAGTCATATCGTTGTTGCAATGTTGTATTCCAAGAGTGTCCAGGAGTATCGGCTCTCTCTGCATGCTCACTAAGTTTCAGGCCTCCGCTAGTTAGCGAAGTGACTTGAGCATCCTCTCCAGAATCAGTCAATATGGTATCCAATCTAACCGCTAATGAATTACCAGCTGTGTATGAGTTGCCCAGCATCAGTATATCTAGAGAACTATCCTTCTCCGCTGCCCTTGAGGTGCCATTCGATTCGATGATGGAGCTCGGAGAAAATACAGGAAAAATCAGCAAACCGACGAGAATCGCGATGAAGAATCTCCGACTCATATTGTTATCGGAAACTCAGAAAGATATCATTTCTACCCTATCTCGTCAGTTTTTTGCGAAGTATTGATGGCCCGGGGCGTTGTTCAATGCACATGGCATCGAAGTGGCCCTTTACGAAGAAACCCGCCGAACCACGACAAGCTGTAGAAGTCGACAAGAGGAAAATTGTGGAATACGAGCGCAAGCCTGATGATGAATCAAAGGAGAAGATGGCTGACCGTAGCCATCTAGAAAACAAGTCCTTCAAAGACGCAATGGACCTGCTCGGAGGGGACTCATAATCACAAAATCGGATTTGGAGCTACTCGACTAAGGGCAGCGATGTCTAACTCTCCTCCATTTACTGGCGAGCGTAACCCAAACTCGTTGAGAACATGTGGAGAGACCTCTCCAAAAGATCCAATTTCATCCCCTTCATAGAAAATTTTCGCACCTCTTCCAGGAATCCAAGGCCCCTCATCTGCTTCTTCTAGGGTTACTTCACCGATTCCAGTACCAAGGTCTCTCAGAAGTGCTTGAACCACTCCCTTGGCACTAGCAAATCCTCCTGACACTTCGGCACAAGCCCAAGCAACTCTTGGTTGGTTCTTTGAGTCTCTGACCACATCGCTAAGCTCGTAAACCCTCTGAGGCAATTCGTGATGCCGGTTTGAGGATAACAGCACCAATAGGGAAGGCAGTATATTCTGTCTGAGTATCGTATGCTCTACTGAGATAGGATTGGAAATCTTTGCAATTCCTCCATCGGGACTCCACCCAACTCTATCGAACTGATCTCTTTCATTCGATAGAGTAAGGCCCTGTGTCTCTTGGATGCCCAATGAGCGAAGACTAGCACGAATGCGTCTGTGAAAGTGAGATGAAGAAAGAGGAATTGCATCTAGATGAACCTCTGAAAATCTATCTGGGAGATTGTGATAGCCAAATCCTATTGCTATATCCTCGACGATATCAATTGGGTGCATAATGTCGCTTCTCCATCTAGGCATTTCTACTACATGTTCCTTCTCGCCTATAACGCAGTCTGCCCACTTCTCCGGTTTATTTGACCCATCGGTTACTGTTCTCGAATCTAACAGAGACCCGCCCATCCGTTGGAGTGCTTTCGTGATTTGTTCTTGGTCTAACTGTATGCCTAGGATTTTGGAAATTAATCTCTCAGGCACTCTGTGTTGTACCGAGTCCCCGCGTGGAGTATGCGCTATCTCGCCCGAGTGATCGGTGACCTTTACGCTCTCGACCCTTCCTCCTCTCTCATTTAGGGCTAAGCAGATTAGCATCAGACACGCTTCGCATGAGCGCATGTCCCACCCAGTAACATCAATCAAGAAATCTCTAGTAGAATTAGACACGGTTGTATGATTGCCATTGATAATCGGAGGGAATGACAAGACATCGTCATTTGAGTCTAGGATTACAGGATACAAATCAAGACCATCCATCAGGTGAGCATAGTCAATTCCTTTCGGATGTTCTTGCAGAATTTGTTTGATACTCATGCTTCGATCCATCATTAGAGGCTTGAATGAGTAAGATTCAGGCACTGTAACAACTCTGAATGGTCCTTTAACCGCTTGTAAATCATGAACTCCAATGGAGGCCAATGCGCGCTTTCTACCCAAGGTCAAATGTAACTTTTCCTGATGATCCATCAATGATTGTATGAAAGCCTCAATGCTATCTTCATTATCTCCCGGATCCACTCCTCTTACGACTGCAGCCAAGACGACTGGCCTTACTTCCTTTAGTGATGAATCAACTGTCATCTCCAAGCCACTAGATTCAACCTCCATTGAGGGATCAACTAACTCTCCTCTAGCAAAGCTTCTAGCTGCCCTAGCCAAGGTCTCGTGACTCAGCAAGTCTGGTCGATCAGGAAAGACCTCCACTTCAACGACTTCCTCGTCGTTACCCTCTACTGGACATCCCATACTGGGTAGCCAATCCGACCAAGACTCGGGAGAATGCTCAGAGCCATTCAACTTCTGGATGTATTCTAGCAGGCTATGCTGGAGATTTAGGGTCGGCATACTAATCTCAGTTTCCTAACCACATGGGCAATGGACGGTCATATCCTATTAATCTCAAACCACTTATTGACGCGGTATCGTGATCTAAAGCCCTGAGATTTCTTCTATTCAACTTCTCCAGACCATCGATGCCGAGTCCAACCATCCACCCCCGGACTGCAGATCTCAACCATTGCAAGGTCTCCTCTAGTCCCTCTCGGGGAGGCGGTGCAACTAGAACCGAACATCCAGCTGCCACACAGATGAGAAGATCTTCGCTACTTGGGGCCTCGTCCATTTCGATTAGTAAGTGACGACCCTGCCCGGTCAAATTCATCGCCCGTGCCGCTAGACCAATACGAGGCAGTGCGGCCGCAGCCCTACTGCCTCCGGGTGAAGCAGTATCGATTATTGCGCCGTCGAGATCCAAATCTACTACTAATCTAAACAAGTGGTCGACCCTGTCTACTCCATCTCTGAGAAGTACCAGTGAGTCCTCACCCATCTTACTAGTCAAAGAGACAAGAATCGCCTCAATCTCTGCATCATTCATCGGAGGAACGCCATCTAAATCTAGGACGATGCCAGCACATCCTCGTATATCCTCAGAGCACTTAACTAGCTCATCTTCCCCAATTAATAGCAAGTCACAGGTCCGTGGTGAGGACCTAACAATTGCAGGCTGTTCCGACTCGGCTATCCCTTGCCAAGATTGGGCAGAATCTGTTTCAATAAGCCATGGAATTGGGAATAGAAGACCTCCTTCCTCAGACCCCATGGGCATTAGAAGAGTGAAGGGGTCAAGTGAGGCATGCAATGGCAATCTTTCCGAAGAAGAAGGTATGAGCGCAATATTCTCGAACCCTTCGGATACGGAGGTTTCGGGAATCTCAATTGAGGGGGAAATCGAATTCTCAGATCGAGTTAGAACAAGTGCATCTTCTTCCATGGAGAGGCCCATTGGATCCAAGTGAATCGATACCTCTGAGACTTCCTCTGCTTCGATGCCTCGCATGGCAGCCCCTTCTCCTGGGGGCGGGCAACTACCGGCGATAATGATGCGTCCACCAGTCATCCCCAAGCCCGGCTCAGTACCGACTGAACCGAGTACTACAATCGTACCTCCAGACATTCCTGCACCAACTCCTTTTCCAGCATGTCCGCGAATAATCATGATTCCGCCTTTCATTCCAGCTCCAGCTTCATCTCCTGCTGAACCCTGTACAATAATGGCACCTCCCGACATACAATGCCCTACTCGCTCTGAAACATCCTTCTCGACTACAATTCTCCCGTCTCTCTGAAACGCTCCAAGCATGGAATCAGCCGAGCCCTGCAAAGTGAAAGTTCCGCCATCATTCATCGCCCCTGCACATTGCCCCAAATCACCTAGGAGAAGTACTCTAGAGTCCTTAGGTAAATGACTCGCTGCACCTATCTCACCACTCTTGGGCTTCTCGTCACCACTTCTTCCCCAGCCTATCCTGATTAGCAAGTCTCTCTTGAGGGCCTCATCTAGCATACCGTCTAAATCACGAGCGAGCTTCATGCTCTTTGTGGTAACTTCGCGCATGCTCTTCGCTTAGGGACACCATACTCCCCGTCTTGACTCTGACGGGCGACACGACCCGGATACACGCTTAGATGGCATCATCGTGATGTTCGGAGCAAAGGGTATGTTGATAGAGGGCATTCAATGAAGTAGGCACGCCCCAAGGGGGCGCTTGGGGGCATTTCGTGATTCGAGTCGCGATAAATGGATTCGGAACTATTGGCAAGAGAGTCGCCGATGCTGTCGACGCCCAAGATGACATGATAGTCGCTGGCGTCACCAAGACGGGACCAAGTTTCGGATGCGATTTGGCTGTTCGAAAAGGATTCCCTCTATACTGTACTAATGACGACCCTAATCGCATCGCAGCCTTCGAAGAGGGCGGCTATGAGTGTAAAGGCGGATTATCCGATCTTCTGTCAACAGCCGATGTGGTTGTTGATTGTGCGCCGGGCAAGAGAGGCGCAGAGAACCTATCCAAGTACAAGGCTGCTGGAATCAAGCATATTTTCCAAGGCGGCGAGAAACATAATCTAACCGGATTATCATACACTTCCTGTGCTAATCATGAAGCTAATTTAGGCGCTGAAGGAACTAGAGTAGTTTCTTGCAACACTACAGGCCTATCTCGTACCTTAGTCCCACTTTTCGAGAAGTGTAAATCCCTGAAAGTTGAGTGCACAATGATTAGGCGCGCAGCCGATCCAGGCGACTCAAGTAAAGGCCCAATTAACGCAATCAAGCCCGTTTTGAAAGTACCCAGCCACCACGGCCCCGATTTAATGACTGTCAAGCCAGAGATTGAGATTAATTCCCTTGCTGTCGCAGTGCCTACAACGATAATGCATGTGCATGCGATAATCGCCGACTTGCCGAGTGGACACGGCATGACAACCGACTCAATTCTAGAACTTTGGAGAAAGACTCCAAGAGTGCTGCTGATGAGCGGCTCAGGGGACCGAATTACTACTACTGCGGAGGTCATGGAGATGGCCAGAGATATTGGCAGAAAGTGGGGGGATTTGCATGAGGTATTCGTTTGGGAGGATGGTGTGAGTTTAATCGGAGATAGGCTGTACTATTTCCAAGCCATTCATCAAGAGAGCGATGTCATTCCGGAAAACATCGACTGTATTCGAGCATTAATGAGTACAGAGACCGACTGGAAAACCTCGGTTTCAAAGACTGATGAGGCGATTTCTAGCTACTATGGGATGTAATCCCATAGCGATGCATTGGCCATACATCCAGCATCAACGGTCAAAAAGCCCCCTAGGGCTCGCCAGCACATGACTGGGTCTCGGATGACAGTACTAGTACTGTCCACTCTGATGCTTTCTGTCTGGTCAGGAGTAGTTTCAGCGACCGCGGATTCTCCAAACACCACTCATCCGAATGCCAATTCAGAAGAAATCATTCAGTATCCTTCTTGGCAAGTCGCTACACCCACTGGATCTTATTTCGAATTAAGACAATCTTCAGGAATTATTCATTCCCCCTATGGCCCGTTCGACCCATTATTTGATCCGATTCCATTGGGCCCTGAAAATTTGTACGACCCTAAGGCACTTGAGAGGACTGAAATGGTGATTGTACAATCATCATCTTCCGATTTGACTTCTATGCTGTCGACTCTACAAGAACTAGACTTACCTGTCTTAGATAGATTCCCTGATGATTCGGCAATAATCAGAGTGGATGTCTCACAGAGTCCAACAATCATTTCCTCTCTGATGGAAGAAAAGAGCATCAGATGGGCAGGGTCTCTCCCAATTGCTTGGAGAGTGTCTCCGGAACTTTCGCACTTCGCAGGAAGGGAAGGGATTGTCGTAGATATCGACATCACTCCTGCTCCAGACTTGGAGCCCAGAGAACTGACTGCACTTTCTGTAGATTTGGCTTCCATCTCTGGAGACTATTCGGAACGAGAGGCATGCGATCAGTATCTTTGCCAACCTAGATTGATTGATTCTTACTGGATTCCTATTCTAGCCATGGATGGAAGGATTCTAAGCGCAGATATAGCTTCAATTTATTCTGTCCAAAACACCAATGCAAGTCTAATTGGCGGCATTGAGGATGCTCGAGTCACTACAGGACTTGCCCTAAACGGATCGGGAGAAGTCCTCGCTGTTTCGGACACAGGCTTGGATGAAGATCATGGCGATTTTGGCAACCGTATTCGAGCAATATATGACCAATTTGGTCCCGATAATTCTCATTCAGATGCCAACAGTGGGCATGGCACGCATGTGTCTGCGACACTATTAGGAGACGGATCTGGTAATTCTGACGCCGAGGGCATGGTTCCGGCGGCTACCTTCCACTTCTATCAATTAGAGGCCGACAGTAACGGCTTACTTGCTCGCTGGGGATCTCTGTACGAGATGTTCAGTCATTCTTGGCAGAACAATGCAAGAATACAGACTAATAGTTGGGGTAACGAGAACCTAGTAGGCGAATATAGCTCAGACTCACGGTCTGCAGACTCATTCCTAGTCGACTATCCGCGCTTCCTCGTTCTATTTTCTGCCGGCGACTTGGCTGGCGGGGGAATCACTCCTCCTGGGACTTCAAAGAATGTAATTACAGTAGGCGCATCTACAACCGGTTCATTCGGCAGCAGCTCTGAGGGCTCAGTTGCACCTTTCTCTTCTAGAGGTACAACCGCCGATGGTCGTATCAAGCCCGATATAGTAGCTCCTGGCGTAGCAATCTGTTCTGCAAGGGCCGAAGAAGCTCAACTGGCTTCAGGCGATTCCTGCTCTAGCGCCACCCACTCAGGGACACAAATTCCTCTGTATATGACTCTAGACGGCTCATCCATGGCCACACCTGTAGCCGCAGGTGCAGCGACAATGGTAAGGCAATATCTGCGTGAATCCCAATTAATTACAGAGCCTAGATCTGATTTAATCAAAGCTATTCTAATAAACGGAGCAGAAGACATAGGGGAACCCGACATACCCAATTCTGCTGAGGGATGGGGACAACTAGATTTGGACAACAGCCTGTCTCCGCACTCTTCAGAACAAAGCCTGAATCTTTTCTATGACTACTCTAGAGAATTACTACCAGGACACTCATTCGTCTATACCTTCGATGTCGACGGTAATTACGGTCTTGATGTAACACTAGTTTGGAATGACCAGGCAGGCTCTGCCGTTGCTGACCAATCCGCTTCCAGATTAGTCAACGATCTAGACTTACGGGTTGTTTCTCCTGATGGCACAGTCTATCTTGCCAACAATTTCATCTCCGGCTTCAGCTCCTCCGGAGGTTCAGAAGACAGACTGAACAATGTCGAGAGGGTCCGTATTCCAACCGGCTCTACTTCCGGGTCTTGGTCAGTTATCGTTGGGCATGCAGGAGGTTCAGTGCAGGACTATGCAATAGTGCTTACAGGCTTAGCTAGCGAGACCCAGAGTCCAGATCTTACCGTCTTTCCGAACTCATTGTCTACTTCAGTTGCAAATCCATTGCAAGGGGACACACTACTAATCGAAGCAGTCTGGAAGAACCAAGCCGCAGCACCCACTGGGACTTACTCTATAGAAATCAAGGATTTGACTGCCGGCACTGTAATTCACAACTCTGTCCGATCATCCTTGGCTGGAGGAGTAGTTGACTCAATCTCTTTCCCACATTCATTCTCCACAACAGGGACACATGAGTTGGAGCTAAGATTGGACTCGAACTCCGAGGTATCGGAGTTGAATGATGAGAATTCTGGAATAGACAATAATTGGATTAGAATTTTTGTCAATGTTTCACAAATCGGAGTACGACTAACTCCTTTGATGGAGGATGGATCAGTTCCTTCGAATCCCGCTGAACTAAACCAAGCCATGGTCAGAACACTCGACCCTAGGGAAGCTAGTTGGGTGTTATTTGAGTTGGAGATGAGAAATGAAGGAACTTCTGAGATCTCAGTCGGACTAAGTGTCTCCCCGGTCCAGCTTATCGGAGATAATGGAGTACTCTACCAACCACAGGATGAATGGTGGAAACTAATCAATGAATCAGGGCCTTGGACCCTAGCACCGTTTGGAGAAGAAGGAGATCGCACAGTTGTCACTCTCAATATGTCCGACATGGATACTGATTTGTCTAGCGATTCCGAAGTAGTCTACGCTCTACCGGGCACCTTCGTATCGGACCTCACGCTTTTCGATACCAATTCTCCAACAGTCTCTCACAGCATCCGATTGAGTGCAGTGGTAGAGCGAGTCGAGGGGTTATTCACTGTGGTAGCTGGAACGGAGAGCCTAGGGGCAGAGCCAGGAGAGCTAGCAGTATTTTCTCTCTCAATCAAGAACACTGGTAACGGCCCCACTCAATACATCGTTTCATGCGAGTCTACTGATAGGTGGACGATTAGCAT
>MDTA01140687.1_pt1 | contig 14310 bp, 9 predicted proteins | sample 811151 | NCBI WGS metagenome assembly MDTA01 (sample SAMN05326648, study PRJNA326480) | marine metagenome | isolation source: seawater | place: Indian Ocean: South | collected 2010 | reverse complement strand
GTTGGCGGAGGAACAATTAGTATCTGCTAGAAGCTTAGAAGAACAAGTTCGAGATGTTTCCGATACTCTTAATACTCAAGTTTCGAATACTCAAACTGTCCGTGAATTAGAAGGACGAATGGAGAGTGAACCGGAAAACCGTGAAACTATTCAGGCCGAATTAGACAGCGCCATTGAAACCGTCAATACGACTGAAACGAGTCTTGACAATACTGTATCCCAAATTGAAGATACAACACAAACAAAGAAAGAAGAAGGCGAAGAACAAGAAGAAGAAACACAGGATGTTTGTACCATTAATCAATATGTATCTGATCATACTTGTACACCCTGTCCAGCCGGTACAACAAATGAAGCAGGGGATAACCCACTAGGGGAAGATACACAATGTACTGCTATCTATTGTCAGGAGAACTACTATGTTAAGGATAATCAATGTATTGTTTGTCCAACAGATATGGTGAACCCTGGTGGCGATGATGCTTCTGGTAATGATACAGAATGTAGTTGGCAGCCCTCCATCTACCCGTCCTCCTCGGAATCCCCCCACGACGACGAATGGTGGCGGTTGATGGACGGACACCGAATTCCGTGCAGAGGCGAATGGAGTACTTGTACTGTAGATTGTACAAAGCGTTTCAGAGTGTTGGAGCCTGCAAGATATGGAGGAGAATGTCCCAATGAAAATAAAACAGCTGATTGTGTAGCCGGTGAAGGTGAATGTCCGCTTATTAGACCACAAGATCAAGAACTATCTGTTACTGTCGCGGGTCTACAAGCAAGTCTGAGTAATGATCCAAGAAATCAAACATTACAAGAAGAATTCAAGGGAGCAATACAAACTCAAACCGAAGCGATACAATCTACAAATACCGTTATTCAAGAATCTATCGCAGGGGAAGGGATTGCTATTCAAGAAGAAATATGGAAGATTATTTTTGGGCGTATAATGATTGATGAAAAGAGAAATGCTTACGAAAATGCTAGCGAAGAGGATCAGGGTACCCTGGAAGCCGCTATTGTAGCTCACAGATTAGCGGAAGCGGCGGAGCTCGGGCTGGCGAGTACTGTTGGTACGAGTGCTATTTCAAGGGCAATTGGTCTTGTATCGGCTGCTACGGATGCTGTGGGTATTGCTACTGAAGCGCTAACAGCGGTAGAAACATTATATGATATTATATCTAGAGATCCAGATACTACGGAAGAAGAAGATGATAATATTAATAATAGACTTATTCAAGCTGAAGATAATAAAAGTTCCGCTATTAAAACACTGGAAGAAGCTAATTTATTAAAATCAAAAATAGTGACGTTTTTAACTTATGTTGATAATATTCAAACTGTTCGTGAATTAGAAAGACGAATGGAGAGTGAACCAGAAAACCGCGGAACTATTCAGGCCGAATTAGACAACGCCATTGAAACCGTTAATACTATTGAAACTAGTCTTGACAATACTGTACCCCAATCCGAAGATGAAACACAAACAAGAAGTGGTGATGAAGAAGATGATACTGTTGTTTGTACCATTAATGAATATGTATCTGACCATACTTGTACACCCTGTCCAGCTGGTACAACAAATGAAGCAGGGGATAACCCACTTGGGGAAGATACACAATGTACTGCTATCTATTGTCAAGAGAACTACTATGTTAAGGATAACAAATGCATTGTTTGTCCAACAGATATGGTAAACCCTGCTGGCGATGATGCTTCGGGTAATGATACAGAATGTAGAGTAATAGAAGCTCCATCAGGCGACGACCCACCGACGGATTGTATTGGCGAATGGAGTACTTGTACTGTAGATTGTACAAAGACTTACACGATCACAACCGAAGCAAGTGATGGAGGAGACCCATGTCCCAATGTGAATAACGAAACAGCTGATTGTGCAGTTGGTGAAGGTGAATGTCGCGAAGTTGGTGGTGATGATGAAGTAATACAGGATGTTTGTACCATTAATCAATATGTCTCTAACCATACTTGTACACCATGTCCAAATGGTACAGCAAATGCATCAGGGGATAACCCACAAGGAGAAGATACACAATGTACTGCCATCTATTGTCGAGAAAATTACTATGTTAAAGATAATAGATGTTTAATATGTCCTACTGGTATGAGTAATCGCGAAGGGGATGATGCTTCTGGTGAAAATACTATGTGTAATTTCATAACAAGTGGAGGAAATATAGGCATAACTTCTGATATTGTTTTAGACCTTGATATCGATACAATACCACTTGGCTCTATTGAACGGGAAAACTTCGAAAGTGATTTTAAAGAAGATATATCCGAATATTAGATATTATTCCTTCACAAATTATCATTGATGATATTAACACTGGAAGTGTAATTGTTACATTTACAGTTAAACCATTATATGGAGATTCATTATCAATAGATTCTATTAGTAGGTCTTTTTCAGATCTTAGTACAATACAAGTTGCTGGTTCTAATGTAAATGGATTATTAAATACTAGAGAAAATGATGTTAATCCTTTGTGTGGAAAGGATCAATATGTTTCTAATCATAATTGTGTAAGTTGTCCTCCAGGTACGACTAATGATCCAGGTGATGATATAATTGGAGGGGATACTCAATGTACGGCGGTTTTATGCAATGAAAATCAACATGTTAAGAATAATAAATGTATATCGTGCCTTGCTGGAATGGAAAATTCTGCTGGAGACGATAGTTCAGGTAATAATACCTATTGTAGTATTAAGGAGATTGTTCGTAGTGAAAGTGAGAATACAAGTTGTAGTTCGTGGTTTGCTGAATCCGGGAATCAGTGTGACGATGGATATAAACGTAGACCTGGTAATCCAAATGGGCGAAGTAAGGGTGCTTGTTGTATTATGGATAATTCATCAAGGATAGCAGCTTCTTCAGCAATCCTTGCTTCATCACTTGAAGCTTTGGCCATTGCAAGGCAAGCACAGGCTTCTGCCGCGGCATTTGCAGCTACTGCAAAAGAAATAGCTGATCGTAAGACTGAAGAATCTATTATTGCTCAAGAAGAAGTTATTAATAGTCAAAAGGATGTAAGTGATGCTGAGTCAATACTTCAAGAATATAATAATGAATTAGAGACAGTAAATCAAAGGTTATTTGAAGCAAATAATGATTTAAGTAATATACGGATTAATGGTGATGAATCTCAAGTTTCCGAAGCAGAAGAATATTTAGAAGTAACAGAAAATGAATTTAGTCTTGCTCAAACTAATGTCATTAATTCAACGAATATTCTAAATAATAAAAAAGATATATTAAAGGATAAAGAAGAATTATTGAATATTAAAAACTTAGATGCATCTGATGCGATTTCTTCATCGCAAATAGCAAATAATAATGCCTCTCAAGCCCTTTCAAATATGTCTGTTGCAGAAGAAGCTGCAAATACTGCAAGTATTGCGGCTGTTGCAATTTCTAATAGTTTCTCTAATTCAGATGATTTAGATCCTGTTGATTGTGTATTAAGTGATTGGAGTGATTGGAGTATTTGTAGTAAAAGTTGTAATGGGGGTGTTCAAGAGAGGGTACGTAATGTTGAAATACCATCTGTTGGTACTGGAAATGTATGTGATATTAACATGCTGGAAATACGCCCTTGTAATACAATGGTTTGTGCAGATGATATAGATGATATTAATTGTGTTATGGACGATTGGAGTGAATGGGAACCTTGTAGTGTATCTTGTGGAGGTGGAATCCAAAAACGTAGAAAAAATATTATAACACCCTCTTCTGGTAATGGGGTACCTTGTAATACTATAACATCTGAGACCCGTGAGTGTAATACACAAACGTGTGGTGTAGATATTACCACTGTTACTGATGAATTAGACCCTGGGATAGATTGTATTATGGGAGAATGGAGTGATTGGGGTAAGTGTACTAAAGTATGTGGTGGAGGAGAACAAAAAAGAGTCCGTAATATTGATACACCAGCATCTGCGGGAGGTAGTTGTAGTGCTTATTTAACTGAAACCCGCGAATGTAATCTTCAAGATTGTGATTTTGGATTAAATGATATTGATTGTGAGATGGGTGAATGGAGTGGTTGGGGTAACTGTAGCGTTGATTGTGACGGAGGTATTCAAATAAGGACGCGTGATATCAAAACTCCATCACAGGGTGATGGGGAGGTTTGTGGTAATAAGTTAATAGAAAGTCAAGAATGTAATTTACATAAATGTGTTTTTAAGGTAAAGAGTAGTTTAAGCTTTGGCGGAGATGTTAGTGAACTTGAAGCAGGTACTGAAGAAAAGGAAATGTTTATTCAAGAATTTAAGGTTAAAATGGCAGAAGAAGTTGGTGATATTGATCCAGAGGATATTGTAATTGATAGCCTTGAATCCGGTAGTATTATTGTTAATTTCTCAATCGTACTTAGTAATTTATTTAATACTAAAAAGATAGAGACGAGGTTAAAAGAGAAAAAAGAAAGTAATACTAAAATAACGGTCGGAAAATATTTATCAGATTTATCTACAATAAGTACTACTAGAGTAACAACAAGTAAAGGTGATCGAATGGGTTATTGTTATGGTAATACATATGGTAAGGATTTTGACTGTACTCCTTTTAATAAAGAATTAGTAAGAAAAGATACTCAAGGAAATACTCAAAATTCTTGTTGTTTAGACCGTGGTGGTTTCTGTAGTAGAAATACAAATGAACCAGATTTCGTCTGTGGGAAGGGTAAATCTCTTAAAAAAGGATCAAACAATATTGTTGGAAATACAGTAAATGAATGTTGTGATGAAGTACGTGTATATTGTCAGGACGATGATGGAATAGATAATATAGATTGTTATAACGATAGTCCAGATAAATTAGATAAGTTTAGGGATAAGTACAACTTTATAATGACTAATACTAATGATCCTAAAAATATAGAAATCACTGGATTGAAAGATGATCAGAAGTGGTTAAAGTGTTGTGTAGTAGAATCGGACGAGGGAGAAGTCATTCGCGGACGTTTCACAATAAAATCAACCGAACCAATTAATGAGGATTTATTATGTTCATCTTTTTCTAATGAGTTGGGAATTAATCCAAATAGGGTATCATGTTTCCTTAAAAATGAGGATATAATTAATTTATCAACAAATAATATAGAAGAACCATTTAATAATATGGCAAGTGGGCGTAAAAAGTATGAATATTATTTTAAGATATTACCCGATAAAGAGGCCCCTTTTACAATAAATGATCTAAATAAAAGATTAAAAAATGGAAGGTTAAGATTAAATGATATAAATCAAACGTTATATATTGAGATAACTAAAAAATCAAAGTCAATAATTCAAAAAATATTTAATAAAAAAGTATTGAGAGTACTGTCTATATTATTTATTATTATCTTGATATTATTTGTAAGAAGTAAATTAAGGTATTCGTATTATTGACCACCGATTGTACCTCTAATTTTATCGTAGAAAAGTCTTTCACTCGGGACGGGTCTATTTATACCTTCAATATTTCCATTGAGTATGTTTAAAGCTTTTTTTTTTAATTCATGTCCTAACCAATATTGTCCGCTATTATTCCAGAATTTTGATTCTTTAATTAAACTATAATATAATATATGATATTCATCATTTAATTCTAAAAAATTCGGCTCTTTTTTATTTTGATTTCTTCCCATTTATTATTATTACTATCTAATAATATAGTTTTAAATATTCTTTTTTATATTTGTTAAATATATAATGAGAATTGGTATAATCACAGGTAAAGATGATGAAATATCATTAAATAAAGATATTAATAAATTAGTTCCTAAGAAATTTCATGTTAATGGGAATGTACATACTGATATTGCATTAGCATATATTATTAAAGAAAAGTTTGTTGGTATAACAGTAGATATTATACTTCCAAAAGAAATAACAAATCAACGTTTAAAAAAGAATGATATTAATTTAGTGATTGGTTATGATGTTATTAACTCTATTAATAATGATCCTTATATAAAGAAATTTGCGGGACAAAAGGGGCTTGAAAAATTAGATAAGATATATCGTCAAGCATCAAATAAGGTATTCCCTTCATATCCATTTTTATCTTTCTTATGGAGTAAGAAAAGCTACCTTCAATTACTAGAGAAAAATAAGATACCAATCTCACCAACAATATTTGTTAAAAGTAATGTAACTACTAAAAACCTTCTAAAAAAAATTAAAGAAAGAAGATGGAAAAACTTTATTATAAAACCGATTGGGGGAACAATTGCATATGGACTTGGTATATTCGATACAGCTGAATGTTTCGATGATTCAAGTATCTTGACATCGTATTTTGAAGAAGAAAATCAATTTTATGAGGAATATTTAGTTCAAGAAAAGATTGATGGTTTCTCAAAATATGGAGAAATAAAAACATTTTGGATTAATGGTGAATTATCATATGCAGTAAATACGCCTGGGGCAACTGAACCAGGGGAGGATTATGAAGTTAAAGAAGAAATAAAACAGGATGTACTTAATCAATGTGAAAAAATTGGAAAAAAAATATTTAATGTTTTACCAATGATTCCATTTAATCGTAAAAAATCGAAACCAGTTTTAATTCGTATTGATTTTGCTTGTTGTAAAAAAAATGGACAACATAAATCTTCAAATTATTTTGTAAATGAGATTGAATCTGATATTGCAGGACTTTATATAAACTTTCCGAATATTAAATTTCCGGCTTTAGAGGTTCTTGCCAATGCATATGTTCAAAAGGCATATGAATTAACAAATCAATAGATTATCTTTTTCTTAATTTTCTTAATTCACTTCTGGTTTTAAAGTTAATATATTCATCATCAGAATCAGAATCAGATGATACTTCGCCATACTTAGGTCGTGATAAATAGTTATAGAGTTCTAGTACTAGTTTATCTTGAAGTCCACCATTACTCTTAATTAATCCTTCCAATGTCGTTTTTTTATTATGACAACATCCACATAGTGCTTGGAAATTTTCTAAGAAATTATTACCACCTTCAGATACAGGTAATATATGGTCTATTTCAGGGTCAGGGGATTTATTGTCTGAGAATTTTATATTCGCTATTTTTAATGGACATTGATATGACTTACAATCATTTTTCCCTGGTCCACGACATTCATACTTTTGTTCCTTTAATATCTGATAACAGACCCTTGGTGGAGGTTGATAATTACGTGTTTTTTTCTTTTCATCGTTAATATCTTTATTATTATCTTTTACTTCCGTACCTTTATTATTTTCTTTATTCAAAGGTTCTGTATCTTTTTTATTTCTAACCTTCTTACGGCAATCGTCGCAAGTTTTATAATATTCTTTACCTTTCTTTAATGAAAAACTAGTAATTGGTAATGTTTTCTTACAAGCTGAACAATCTTGTTTACCTTCCATTGATATTTTATATTATTATTAAATTGTAAATCAAATTTAAATTAAATAAAAATCTTATGATTATCGCACGTTTTTTGTATTGCGTTTTTAAATTTTTCAGCCAATGGGTCGGTAATTTCAAATGTATCATAATTAATTAGACACACCCTTGCTTTAGAACATATATCACAATTACAATTATTTGTTTTTACCTTTCTATTAAATGTGATATCCTCTTGTCTAGGACTTCCTTCTTCACCTTCACATTCATCTTCATCTTCATCTTCATCTTCATCGCTACTTGTACCATTTACTAATTCCGTAGCAAAATCCATTGATTCTTTAATTTCATTATTTTTCATTGGTACCATTAAACGATAAACTAGTCCTAAAATTATAGCATCAACAGATAGCTCATCTTCCTCGGAGTGTTCTGATATTATTTTTGATATTCTTAAAGCAGAATCCATTTGAGCAATAAAAGTTGTCATGAGGGAATTTATTAACTTTTCTTCTTGTGCTTCTAATAGTTCCATAGTATAAGTATATAATATATATTTTCTTAAAGATATTACCTTGTAATATTTAAGGGTTAAATAAAAAAAATAAATAAATGGAAAACTTAACAGATTCTTCAGGTTCTTGGACAAATGATTTAGATATTGATTGTAATGATCTAACTAATAATGGGTTTTATTTAATTTTTGTCGGTTATATATTACCCTTTTTATCTCCACGGGTCCGTAATTATGGAAGAGAAATTTTATGTAAGGTAAAAAATGCTGGTAAGGTTGCATCTCAATTTGTTTCCGTTACTGAATATGGATTTGAAAAAATTCAAGGTCTATCAAATAATGAAGAAATGGCCGATTTTTTACAAAGAGTTTGTAATAAAAAAAATTATAATATAGTCAAAGAACAATTAGTTGAGTTATCTTGGTTCTATAGTGGAGATACAGGTAATGGTAAAAAGATGAATATACAACAAACTTGGACTAAATTATTACACGACCTTGATACTATGAGTATTAAGGGTAGAGTTAAGGATCGCAGTCCTTAATGTAAGTATGAATGATTAATTATTATATCTGGATTATTTAGAATATATCCTTCTTCTTTATTAAGTAGAATAGAATAATCTTTGCATAATTGAATATATATTTTTTCTAATGCGTTAATATCCCCTAAAGCTCTATGTTCCGCTTCATTAATAATATTATATTTCTTACATAAATTTTTTTGATTGATCCTTTCTTTATCCGTGATAAAGAAACGAGCGAGTAGTAATGTATCAATATATTTAATTCTATTCATGATAGATTTTTTAAACCTTGTATTCTTACTTTTTTCAAAATATTCTGATATTATCTTTCTAAAGATTATAAAATCAAATACAGTTCCATTATGTGAGATAATATAAATTGGTCCATCATTATCAGAGTTTGTTTCAATATATTGAAACATTTCATAAACTGCCCTGCTTTTTTTAATTGAATTATCTACTATCATTTGATCAGTTATGTTTGTAATATTAGTTATGTGTGGTGGAATATATTTTACAATTCCAGGGGGGAGTTGTCGAGGTTGAACAAGTGTTTGAAAATATGTATCGTCATTAAACTTTTTAATAGCTATTTCAATAATATCATTTAGATATGGGTTTAGTCCTGTAGTTTCGAAGTCTAGGAAGAATAGGTCCATTACTTTAATTCTATTTATTTTACTAATTTTCAAATTTATTTATTTTATAGAATATAAATGGATACATTAATTAAACCTGAAATATTATCACCAGTTTTAATATTAATTACTTATCTATCATCAGTTAAGAATGGTAAGTTTACTTGCGATCGTTATTTAATTAATCATTTCTTATACTTATTAACAAGTTTATCAATTTATTTTACGAGTTTAAAATATGTTAATGATAATGATGTTACATTAGGATTACTTCAAAAAGTGGGTGTTTCATTAGGTATAATAGTTTTATTATATTCTATTAATAATGTGAATAATAGTATACTTCAACATGTTATTTGGTTAATTGTTTTGGTATTATTTTCTCTAATTATTCGTTATGATAAATATGATAGAGAGTTAATAGAAAATGTATTTCAAAAAATGATGATTATTATTTTAATATGTGGTCTAATTGCGATTAATTTTTCAAAATATATTAAGCCATCAATGGAATTTGTATTAATCCTAGCATTAATCTTAGTATTGATTTTACATATTATTGATGTATTTTTCCTTAAAGGTAAGTATCAATCCTTGTTAAGCCATATTTCTGTATTTATATTTTCAGGATTAATTATCTATGATACAAACTTTATTATTAAGAGGGGGAAAGATTGTATTTCTTCAGGTGATCCAATGTATTTAGATAATATGGTGAATATGTTCTTGAATTTATTTAATTTATTTCAAAATTTATTAGAAGTTATGGATGAATAATTATTTATTAATTGGGATTATTTCTTCATTTAACTTAATATCCTCTGGTTTTAATGTTGTCTCATTATCTTCTTTTTCTTTGATTCCTTCTTCATTAATTTCAATGATTTCAAGTCTATTATTTTTTGTACCGTTATATTTTTCTAATACATAGTCTTTGTCTAATACATTATAAGATACAAATTCTGACATATATGCGCTCATCATTTTATCATTCTTCACAGATTGGTGTGCGACTGTTAAGGAGTTATATAGTTTCATTAGGACAAGTAAAACAAAACTAGCAAAACATGATAATGTTGAATTATTATAATAACTATCATTGATCATCTTAATTGTCATTAGTATATTAATAAAGTAAACACCTGAGTTAATACATAATAAGTTATAGTAGTATTTATTTAAACGATCCATTTTTTTATCGAGGGTTTCTTCCTGTACGATTATATGTTTTAATGAGTTATCGGGAATATCATTATCAATATCTAAATATTTTACACACCATTCTTCTCTGTATAACTCAATTAAATAAGAACAAAAAAATAGAAAAGCTGAAAATGAATTCCAATAAAAAGCGGTTTTATGATAGACTTCTGAATTATTGTAATTATCATTGAGTGAACACATTTTATCACCACAATTCTGTGGTATGAATAATGTTAGCATTGTTCCAGTTATAATTTTATATGCTTGGAGAAAAAATATACCGGTAACTTTAATTCTTTGTTTTATATCTTCATCTATTTTCATTTATTTTTTTAATACTTTGTATAAAATAAATCCTCCTATCAAACTAATTACTAATATAGAAATACCGATTAGTTTGATTCTTTCTTTATCCTTCGCAGAATTTGTTAACTCATTTGAGATTATTGAATAACCGGCAATAGATTCACTATTACTTATTTTACTCATTATTTCATCATCAGATAGATATGAACTAACTGAGAATATTACTTTGATTGATCCTTCAGTTATTTTTATAATCTTTATATCATCTTCACTATATTCATCTGATGTATTAAATTCTAGGATACTAATTATGTTCTCTATGAATACATTTTTGAAGTTATTTAATGAATGCGTACCTTGTATTTCTTCTATAGATCCATTCAATACTATTGTTATTTCTCTAGGGATAGGGACACAACCTCTTAATTCATATGGGCCACTTTCAGTACAAGGTATAGCTTCTGCTTTATCAAATATAGTGTATCCTTTTTTACATGATACATCTACATCAAATTCTCCAATAGAAATGTCTAATTGATTATCAACAATATTATAACCCCGGGTATCACTTGGGCGTGTACATATCAATGGTTCACACGAAGTATCTGATAATGCAGGATTATTACCACCTTCATTTGTATACCCTTGTGGACAAGGTATACATTCATTATTTAGAACATATTCATTTATTTCGCATCTACTTCCCGTATTACACCCTGAATAATTACAACATCCGGGTATGTAGTTACCTTCTTCTGAAATACACGGTTCAGCATTAGCTATTCCATTAAAACCGGGTGCACAAGCAATACTTTCACCTTTGGTTTGTAATTCAAATATTTCAATATTTGGATCTGTAGGTACATATCCAATATCATTTTCAGTTATATTACATAACATTTCAGAACATACTCTATCAGAAATTAGTGTTGGAGCGACTGTTTCATATTGTGTTTCAGTACATTCTGTCAATGGTAAACAAACCTTATCTTCGCTACTTGTTTCTGAAGTAAACTCATATTGATTTTCAGTACAATTTGTAACTACTGAACATTCTCTATCAGTGAATTCATCTCTATCTGGATTTATTTCATATTCATTATCATTGCATATTGTTAAAGGACCACAAATAAGGTCAGTTGTTTCTGTAGCAGGAGTAGTTATATATTCTAATATACTACATTCAGTTAAGGGACTACATATTCTATCTGTAGTATCTGTTTTAGGTGTACTTTCATATTCTGTTTCATCACAAATGGTTAATGGACTACATATTCTATCACTTATATCTGTTTTCGACGTGCTTTCATATTCATTATCATAATCACAAATAGTTAGAGGTTCACATTCTCTATCACTTGTATATGTTTTTGGTGTAGTTTCATATTCTGTTTCATCGCAAATGGTTAATTGACTACATATTCTATCACTTGTTTCTGTTTCAGGTGTACTTTCATATTCTGTAGTTTCATCACAAATGGTTAATGGAGTACAAGTACGGTCACTAGTTTCTGTATTTGGTATACTTTCATATTCATTATCATAATCACAGACAGTTAGAAGATCACATATACGATCTGTATATTTGTTTCTGAATTCATTTGATTCATACTGTAATTCATTATCACATACAGTTAAAGCCGTACATATACGATCGCTTGTAGGTGTTGGTATAGTAGATTCGAATTCTTCTGTATTACAAATAGTTAATGGAGTACAAGTTCTATCATTGACAACACCAGGTAGTTCACTTTCATATTCATTTGTAAAGTCACATTCTCTTAATCGTTTACATCTATCACTTGTTAACCTCATAATTGGAGAAAAGCTTTGTGTACTTACAAGAGATTCGTATTCCCGTGGCTCCGGAACCGTTTCTTCAGGAAAGGGACCGTCTCCAACCGCCTGTTGCTCGTCGATCGTCATGCCTTCTACTAGAGAAGGTATCCAATTACAGTATTCACTTTCTAAACATTCCGAAGGGGATTGTGGCAGGCCATCATTGAATTGTGAACAATAATCGGTTTGATCATATATTCCTTCAGGGCAACTACTTTCAGTATCACTTGGGCAAGCACCGTTAGCAACTGTATAGATTTCTTTTGGAAGACACATACCGGGATCTTCTCCAGGACGTTCCACTCCCGAACGATTAAAGTTTTCTATACACTCAATTAAATTAATTAAATCAGGTCCTCTTTCATGTGATATTGAATCGTCGGACATTAGTAAATTAAAATGCTCCATACATCCATCAGTATTTGTACAAGCTTCAAACTCTGATGGACACGCACCAGATATTAATGTAAGTTGATCAGGGGTAAATTCGCTTTGATTTACTTCAACATTTATATTACCTTCTTCTTCTGGACCATCTGTGCTTAATCTACCTTTTATCAAATAATAATCAGTACTACATTGTGAAATTTCACTATTATAAGGATTAGAACATGTTACAGGAGAGTTACCTGAATTAACGGGGCTACATAATTTACATTCTTTTGTTTCGAAATCTATAAAACGTCCATCTGGACACGTACAAGTATCTGGTACACCTTCTTCACCGACTGTATGTATGAATCCTTTATTACATCTTTCTATACGTGTATTATTACTATTTGTACAACTAATATTTGTATAATTAGCATTCGCTACCTGAGTACAAGGAATACATTGTTCAAATTGGTGGTTATCATCCGTAAGAAATGTATCGCTTGAGCACGGTATACATTCACCATTTACCATAATATCGCCTGGTACAAATCTTTCTTGTGCTGGACAACTAATTATTCTTGTATCACAAGTATTACGCATATGTCCACCAGAATCTTCTTCTCCTTGTGTTAATGTTAAATATTCTGTTTCACTATTACACGGAACACAATTTGCTTCTTCCGAAGAGTCATCACTGACGATATATTTAGTACCAGCAGTACATTTATCATTATTAGAACATGGTATATATGGTTGTTCCGAATAAGTATCAGCCGGACAAGTATTACATTCTGTCGCACCACTTGTTACTGTACTTTTATTACCATTATCATTAATTTGAACAACTTGACCATTTGAACAATCTTGTAAGCAGGAACTCTGACCTTCATCCGGTTGATATTGTCCTTGAGGACATTTAACACAACCTTCGGAAGAATTATTTGAATATTGTCCAGCAGGGCACGGAATACATTGTGTACCAGCTTCTCTAACAACTATACCATCATCATCTGTAACTTGAGATCCTGCAAAACATGAATCACAACTATTACTTTCAGTATTAAAGTATGTACCACTAGTACACGGTGTACATATCCTATCACTTGTTTCGGAACAATCTACGGTAATTTCTTCGCCAATACCACACGTAGTACAAGATTTACATACTCCAGGTGTTAGGTAGTTTTGTATTTCTTCTGATCTAGTTATAATTAATCGGATGATAGATTCTTGATCCATTGCATTACTTAGTGAACTATTATCTACGCCTATTTCTATGGCTCTTTCCTGTAGTGTTTGGATAGGTAATTGATTTAGTTCTATTTCTAATTGATCCGTATTTGTATCATCATAACCTGGTACATAGTAAAAATTTTCTTCACAAGTTTCAGTATTTATGTTAATTTGACTATTAAAAGCATTGGTACAAGTTAGCGAATCTTGTGATACTGTATTATTAATTGGTGTACAAGTTAAGCATTCTGATTGTGTATCATTTGGATATTGACCTGAATCACACGGGTCGC
>MDTA01067818.1_pt1 | contig 14310 bp, 12 predicted proteins | sample 811151 | NCBI WGS metagenome assembly MDTA01 (sample SAMN05326648, study PRJNA326480) | marine metagenome | isolation source: seawater | place: Indian Ocean: South | collected 2010 | reverse complement strand
TTCTCGTTTCCGACCTCTCTGCAGCCCCCAAATCGGTGACCGCTCGGCCAATCAAAAGTCAAGAAAGTTGCTTAAATTCCAAGACGGCCCTCGGCCACGAATTAATGAACCAGAAAAATCTCATTGGTGCGCCCGTCCGAACTTGACCTTTTCAACCTGGACCCGACGCTTCATGAACTTTCCCGGTTACGCCTTCAGTCGGCGGCCCCTAAAAAGCGCGAGTGATCGGGCAGCATCACACTCCGAAGTACACACACACGGTACAGTCAAGATGGCTGCTATCGCCATTTCCACCCCCATCGTGGCCCGTGCCCCCGTGGTCGCTCGCCGCGCGCGCGTCACCGCCCGCGCGGCCGTCGCGCCCGCCGCGAAGCCTGCCGTCTCCATCGGCGCTCGCAACATGATGTCCGGCTCTCGTGTTGAGTCCCGCAACATGCAGGTCGCCTCCGGCCGCAAGGCTCTTGTTTGGTGAGTACCCGGAAAATCGAGATAAAACGAATCGACGATGTGCGGTGGTCTCTTTCCGGCTGGCCGGGGGGACTCGCGTGTCGCGTAACCCTCGTCCGCCGGCGTCGGCCGCGGTGCTTTTTCGGGATCGTCAAAAAGCCGGAGGGTTTGCCACGCCGCAAAATAACCCCCTCCCGCGACGTCATATTTCTGACCGTCGCCACGTCCCCTCTCTCCACCGCAGCAACGCGGGCGGCGTCCAGAAGGCTGCCCCCGGCGAGAAGAAGAAGGTGTTCGGCCTCAACCTCCCCGAGAACGAGTCCCTCTCCTTCCTCATCCTCGCGGGCGGTTCCCTCGGTTCCGCTCTCGGTTTCGCCGCGCTCCAGGAGGGTGTGTTCCGCATCCCCGGCTTCAAGTTCGGTGCCTGGATGACCATCCTCACCACCTTCACCTACTTCCTCTGCGGTGCCCTCGAGATGAAGCTCACCGGCGATTCTCGCAAGGCCTCCTGGAAGAACTACGGTATCCTCTCCGTGTACACCTACGGTGGTATGGCGATGACCAACTACGCCCTCTCCTACCTCAACTACGCCACTCGCATTGTGTTCAAGTCCGCGAAGATCATTCCAGTGATGGCTTTCTCCGTCCTCATCGTCGGCAAGAAGTACGACTGGAAGGAGTGGCTCTCCGCCGCCATCCTCGTCGCGGGTATCGTGCTCTTCACCCTCGGTGACGTTGCGTCATCCCCCGCCTTCGCCCCCATCGGCGTCGCCCTCATCGCCGGTGCCCTCTGCGTTGACGCTATCTGCGCCAACTTCGAGGAGAAGAACTTCTTCCGCTGCGAGAACCCCTCCACCACCCAGGAGGTCCTCTGCTTCGCCTCCCTCATCGGTACCTTCTACGGTCTCATCCCCTTCATCGCCTCCGGCAAGGCTAGCGTCGCCATCGCCCACTCCATGCAGTACACCCAGGTTGTTCCCATGATCATGGGCTTCTCCGTCTTGGGTTACTCCTCCGTGTCTTTCATCCTCTCCCTCATCAAGTACTACGGTGCCACCGAGGCTGAGATCATCAAGTCCCTCCGCAAGGTGCTCTCCATCGTGATCTCCTTCATCCTCTTCCCCAAGGCGCTTAACTGGAAGTACATCGCCGGTTTCGCCGCCGTCCTCGTCTCCACCGCCTACACCTTCTACCTCAAGGGTGAGAAGCGCAAGGCTAAGGAGGCCGCCAAGGCCGCTGCCTCCGCCTAAGTGTTGAGAAGCGACGAGTTGGGAAAAATTAGGGAACTCGTGCAACGGGAGCAGGAGGATGGATGGACATCGACCGCGAGTTGCACGAGCGCACGCACGCTGCAAACTTATTAACAAAATTCTTTAGCACCACGCTCCTGTGGCGCAATAGCGATTAGCGCCTCGCACACTTTGTCATAATACTTGAGCAAAGATTGAGAAAGAAAGTGTTTCGCGTGTCCTTTTGTTGGTTTTGTGGCTGAATGGCAAACTTCGCCATCAAGGATACAGGGACGTGGTCGTTTCATGTGAAAGCGATGTGAATTATTGATTCCAATGATGCTAAGTAGTTTCCCTTACTCAGGCTTGGGTACTTGGCGCGACAACACTGTCCTGCGTCGCACCCAACCGATTCGCCACCAGAACCCTCCGTTCAACAGCCGCCCCTGCCACCACAGCGCTGCGGTGCATAGATAAAGAATAGTATTATGCTCTGCGTAGTATGTCTAAGATGTTTCTTCCATGAAGAACCTGCGTGCTGATAGATTAGTTTGTGCACGGCGCTGATGAGCTCTCAACAGCGCCGCATCGACACTGCTCCAACCGACCCGTGGTACTTAGGCCTTGTCGAAGTCCACCGGGTCAGACTTGAAGGACTGGAAGAGGAGGACGGTGATCGCCTGGAGCGCGGCGATGGGGAAGAAGAGGGACCAGCCCCAAGAGCCAACGGAGATGGAGAAGAAGTAGCCGGTGAAGAAGGTGGAGAGGGTGGACGCGATGGCCGCGGCGGTGTTGGTGATGCCAAGCATGATGGACGCGTACTTGGGGGACATGTCCTGGTGGCCGCAGAAGAGGCCGGTGCGCACCCACGCACCCATACCGAAGCAAACGGTGAGGAGGGACATCACAGTGATGACGGTGGTCTGAGTCACCGCCTCGGGGGGGGTGGAGTTGACCACGAGGCCGACGAGGGCGAGGCAGATGGCACCGCCGCCGAAGCAGAGGGTCTGCGAGAGCTTGCGGACGTTGGTGCGGGTCATGCCGTTCTTCTCCCAGGAGTCAGCGGTGGGCGCGACGATGGTGGTCACCGCGACGGTGGCGAGGTAGGGGAGGATGGAGAGGAAGGAGGACTTGGTGAGGGTCACGTTGAGGGCGGAGGAGAGGAAGGAGGGGAGCCACGCGAGGAGACCGTAGGAGAAGTAGTTCCAGGTGAAGTGCGCCGCCATGAGAGCCCAGAAGGAGCCGTTCTGGAAGAACTTGCCGAAGGGGATGGGGTCAGCCTTGTCGCCGGAGGCCTCCTTGGCCTCGCGCGCCTCCTTCTCCTCGGGGGTCTCGCGAGCATCGGTAGATTTGTCGTTCATGTAGCCGACCGCCCACCAGGCACCCCAGATGAAACCGAGGACGCCGAAGAGGTAGAAGACGGCGGGCCAGCCGCCGAGGAAGAGGATGATGGGGGGCGCGATGATGAGGCCCGAGAGGGAGCCCACGTCGAGGCCACCGAAGGTGGCAGTCACGGCCTTGGAGCGCTGGGAGCCGGGGACGCCCTTGGCGAGAACGCCGGTGGCCGCGGAGGGCGCGACACCCTCGCCGAGACCGACGAGGAAGCGGGAGACGAGGAGCGCGGTGAAGGAGAAGTTGGCGCACGCGGGCGCGATGAGGGTACCAAAGGACCAGAGCATCACGCCAGCCCAGAGCACGAGCTTGCCACCGTACTTGGCGGCGAGCCAGCCACCGGGAACCTGGGTGAAGGCGTAACCCCAGAAGAAGGCGGACTGGACGAGACCCTTCTCGACGGAGGTCCAGCCGAAGGACTCGGCCATGGGCACGATCGCGACGGACATGTTCACCTTGTCAAGGTTGCAGAGCACGAAGGCGCAGAACAGGGCGAAAACCATGGACCAGCGCTTCTTCTGGCCACCCTCGGACATGTCGAAGCGGACGTCCTCGGGGACGGTGTCGGCAGCGACGGGACCACCACCACCGGCGGTGACCACCTGGGCGTCACCGCGCTTGGCCTGCACGACGGGCGCGGGGCGCGCGACGGCCGCGATCTTGGAGATACCCATGCGCACGGCAGATTTGCCGGGGATCTGAACAGCCGGAACCGCGGCGGCGCGGACGGTGCGAACGGAACCACGCGCGGAGGCGCGGGCACCGGTGAACACGGCAGCCTTAGTAGGCACAGCCGACATGACGAAGGACATTTGTCACCGACCTGTTGCCGATCAGCGGTCGGATGTTGTGAAGTGATCAGCCGAAACGCCGCCGTCTGCTAAAAAGTGGCAGGGTTTGGCATCGTGGAAACACGGTGTGGCTGGCGAGCCACAAACCAGGAAACGACGGTTTACGTGATTGGTTATTCCTTTTTTGGTGTTCCACACTGATCCATTTCAAAACCAGGAGATCAAAAAGTCCCACCGCGCTCGAAAAGCAGTGGAATTTCCAGACTGCCCTTCATACGCATTACGTCACGCCGCATTTTGGTCCGCGAACCGTCGTTTATGGTTCTATCGAGTCGCCACGTGGTCGTCACTGAGACGGTGTGGGGGGGGAGTCACAATCCAAAAATGGAATGATTCGACTCCCTTCCCGCCCGACGGGGGGAGTCGAAGAGGCGATTTCGAGACGGAGCGAGACTCGGACCATTTTTCCGCGCGTGTTTTGGTTCTTCGCCCCCGAACTACTCTCGTCAGGTCTGCCACTCCGGCCTCTGGAGCTCCGCATCGCTCTTTCTCCTCAACCGCACGACCGTGACCGTGCCCACCCCAGGCCCCGAGGCGCGCCTTCCATCGCCGGACCTCCTCCTCCTCGCCGCCGCCGCCGCCGCCGCGGAGGATGAGTCATCCTCCGCTTTCGCAGCCGAACGCCTCCGCGACGCGCTCCCCTGCACCGGCGCCTCCTCCGGCGCCCCCTCGGATCCGCCATCCCGCGCGCACTCCCCGCCCCTCGCATCATCCGCCGCGCGCGCCGCTCGGTACGCCGACGCCAGGCCGCCCGCGTCTGTCCCGGCGTTCCCCCCCGCGAGTCGCGCGAGGTCAAACGGCGACGACGCCAAGCCTTTCCGAGCCTCCCTCGCCTCCACGGCCAACGCCCTCAGCTCCCTGACGAGCTCGCGCGCCTGCGCCTCCTCCCTCGCCAGCGCACTCTCCCGCGCCTCGTGCTTCTCGCACCGTTCCTGCGTCGCCTGCAGCTCCCTCAGCAGGGTCAGCACGAGCGCCGGGGAACTTCTTCCCGCCGCCGCGGCTGCGGCTGCTGCCCTCTGTCTGCCCCCGTTCAGCTTCCAGGAAGAGGATCCGCTGCCCAGTTCGGCGTCGAGAAGCGCCGCATCGCCGAAGGACGTGGTCGCGCCGTCGGCGACGCGTTCGTGGTCCGCGTCGGCCGCTTCGGCGAGCAAGTGGTCGAGACCCGCGGGCTCGTCCTCATCGCCCCGGAGGATGCCGAGGAGAGTCGGCATATCGCGGATTCTCGTTCGTCTACCCATGCCCTCCGTCCACACCAGCGTGTCCGGGCCGATCTCACCTTCATACCACATGTTCTGGAGAGACCACAGCTTCGCTTGGAGCTGCGAGAGTAGGGAGCGGGTGGTCAGCGAGGAGCGACGCGGGGCGCGAGATTTCCTTTTACGAAAACAACAACGGATCGGCCGTCAGGGTACCGGGTTTCGGGGATGGCGCTCACCGGTCGCTCGTCGCCGTAGAACCACCTGCATTCCTCTGGCCTTTCTACCCATGGCGGAATCGGCGACGCGGGCTCCATCGCCACGGCGGGAGTGACACGCGGGGCGAGGGTTGGCGTTGTCAGAAAAGTTAACTTTTACGAGTACACGTTTTTTTTGCAAGGACTGGTTTCGTTTTTCCCCCGTGGAGCTCGTCAGGGGGTGTCGAAGTCCGCGGCGGCGAAGTCATCGAATCGATCCCCTTCGAACCTGTCGTACCGCCTGAAACCTCGTCCGCTTCCCCACCCGAGCGCGCCCCTCAAAGCGCCCAACGCCTCGGCGCCCCCGCACGACGAATACGCATAGTACCCCACGCCGCCGGCGATGACCGACAGCGCGACGACGATCAGCACCATCACCCCCGGAAACCCGAGGCTCCTTCGTGAGCCAGAGGACCCGCCCGCGCCGCGAATGGTGTCCGGGTCGCACTCGTCGCTCAGTTTCTTGGGCGATCCCGCGCTGGATGCGACGCAACGCTTCACGCAGCTCACGTCGCTTCCCGAGTCGACGAAGAACAGGTCGTTGGAGCACTCGTCCATTATGCATCCCGAGCCGTCCGCGGCTGACCTCGCCGGGGGGTCGCACGCCACGCGGTCACACCCGTCAGGGCGATGCTTACCGTCCACGCACTCGCGGTAACACGTCCCGTGTCCCTCCCCTGGAACCGCGATGAACGATCCTTCCGGGCAAGCCCTGAAGTTGCAGTCCGCGCCGGCCCACCCCGTTTTGCATCGGCAAGTTGCAAAGTCCGGCGACGTCACGTCGGCGACGCAATCGCCGTTGTCGGAGCACACACCGTCCGTCGCCGAAGGACACACTCCCTTCTTGCGGAAGCTCATCGAGTACTCCATGGGAACCGTCCTCGCCGGGTTGTAAAGCGCGGCTTGCCACTTGGAGCCCCTCATCTGTGCCGCGCATAGCTGGATGGAGTATTCCTTGGACCGCTCCTCCATCGTCACCTTAAACGTGTAGTTGTCTGCGGACGGGAACGCGGATCGATCGCCGTGGTTCAGCAGCAGCACGGGACGCTCCGGTCGCCAGTAGTAGCTCGTCTCGTCGCGATCGTACCGAGCGCTGAGCACGAGCTCGATCTGCCTCTTGCTCTCCCGGATGTCAATATCCGGCAGCGCGAAGAAGTCGTAGTCGGAGGCGCCCAACGTCCCGTTGACGTGCCACCCGTCCGCACTCGGCGTGAGCCCCGAGTACTCCTCCTCACATCCCGGGCCCAGATACGGCCCGAGCGGTCCGGTGTCGCACGCGCACGTTCGCGTCCCGTTCTGCTCGTGGATGCACTCGCCGCGACCGCTGCAGTCCCGAGGGCAGTCGAACCTCTGTACGGTCAGGGTGAACTTGGAAGATGCATCGGCGCCCGCGTGAACGCCCGCGTACCACGTTCCCGCCACGAACGCGACGTCCCCGCGCGTCACGAGCACCTCCTGCGTCGGGCGCGTGCCGGAGATGAAGTCGTCCGGGAGGTCGTGATGGCCCCATCGAGAGTCGGGGAGGGTCTCGTGCCTCAGGAAGAGCCGCGCTGTCCCGCCCTCATCCTCGTCCCGCTCCATCGTCACCTGGACTTGATAGTCGTCGTCGGTGATCTCGAACCGGTAGAAGGTCCACGCGTCCGCGGCGAGCCTCACGTTGTCCCACGACTCGCTCTTCGAGGCGGTGGGGACGAAATCTATCCGAGCCGCGCACGAGTCGAAGCCGAGCTCGGGGGGCACGTCGTCGTGCTCGCTCCCCTCCGGCGGCGTGTACGCGTGGTCCGCGTAGGTTTTGCACGCGCACGTCCCCGACGCCTCGTCGCACGCGCCGGGAACCTCGGTCGTCGTCGACGTCGACGTCGACGGCGCCGAGCACTGCGTCGCGACGGTGGCTCCCGATTCGTCAACCGCAAACGCCGCGGGACACCTCGTGAACATCGACCGGAGCTCGTAGGACGCGACGCGGTCGCCGTAAGCGGTGACGCAGAGGTAGACGCCCTCGGCGTTCGGGTGCGCCCAGTCCCGCTTGCCCACCGTCAGCCGCGCCGAGCCCCGCGCCGAGCTCGACACCTCTCGAAAGTCCCATCCCCGCGTGTTGCCGGTCGGGTATCGACCGTCGTCGCTCGCGTTGTAGAGCATGCCGTAGACGTCAGGGTCCCCGTCGAGCTGCTTGAGCTCGAGTGAGAGGTAGTTCCAGTCGGTCGCCGCGGGGGTGGCCATGTGGTAGCACTTCCAAGCGGCGGACTCGAGGCTGTCGCTCTGCGCTTCGTTCGTGCCGATCGTCTGCGTCGCGAGGCCGACCACCGGAACCTGGCACAGCCCGCCGGTCCACCCGGTCGCGCCCGCGGCGGGGCGTGGATTCTCGCACGAACACGTGGAGTTTGGGTTTAGGGTACCGTGACCGGAGCACGGAGGCGGTGGGGCTGCGGAGCACGACAGGAGCGGAGGAGTCGCGTCAGCTCAGCTCACGGAATGCTGCAGCGCGATCTGGTGGACTACGTAAGAGCACGGGGGTTCTGCTGGGTTCGAGATAGGCGCGCACCTTCCGACCGCACGGATTGGACCCCGACGACGAGGGCCAACGCGATGGCCAACAACCCCGGTCGCTTCATGACGACAGAGAGGCGTATCACGGAATGCGCTTCCGTGTCTCTCTGAATCGAGTTCTCTGAGGTGTCGTTTATTCCAAAACGCTTGAAGAATCCGTACGATATCATCACAGCGACGCAGTCATTCATCATTCCCCATCTTCCTATTTGTCCATTTCGAAATTATCTGAACCGAATTCGCAGTGCACTCGTATAATTCAATCATCCATCACAGGTGATAAGTGGGTCGATTTGGAATCGATCGATCACGGCCACCCGTTGCGCGACGCCTTCGAGAGCTCCAATGGCGAAAATATATATATTGACTGCGCGCCCCCCGCGGCGGGAAAAGCAAAGAGTCTGGGCGACACCGCTGGGAAAATGACCGCGGAAACCCAGCAGGCTAACAAGCCGTACGAGGCGAAAAATGTCCTCATCACGGGTGGTGCCGGGTTTATCGCGTCGCACGTCGCGATCCTGTTCGCCAAGAAGTACCCCCAGTACAAGGTGCGGCCGCGGGCCCCATGGAAGCGCGCCGCCCCCGCGAGCGTGCGAGCACGAGAGGCGTCGCGCGCGCCTCCCGACGGGTAGACATTTACCCGGGGTCGATTGTTAGCCACGAATTGACCCGAACACGCGCATAACGCACCGCGATCTCCGCATCTCGCCGCCCGACTCACCGTCCTTTTTCCCCACGCCGACTCCAACCGACAGGTCGTCGTCGTTGACAAGCTCGACTATTGCGCCAACCTGAATAACCTCCGCTCGATCGCGGGGCTTCTCAACTTCAAGTTTGTCAAGGGTGATGTCGGATCCGCCGATCTCATGACCTACGTCATGAGGTCTGAGGAGATCGACACCGTGATGCACTTCGCGGCGCAGACCCACGTCGACAACTCGTTCGGCAACTCGTTCGAGTTCACCGAGAACAACATCCGCGGTACCCACGTTTTGCTGGAGACCGTCAAGACTCTGGGTACCATCAAGAGATTCCTACACGTCTCCACCGACGAGGTCTACGGCGAGTCCTCCTACGAGAAGGATCAGGCTAACGTTGAGGCGGCGTCCCTCCTGGAGCCGACCAACCCGTACTCTGCCACCAAGGCGGGCGCTGAGATGCTTGTCATGGCCTACGGCAGGTCGTACAACCTCCCGTACATCATCACCCGCGGTAACAACGTGTACGGTCCGCACCAGTACCCGGAGAAGGCCATCCCCAAGTTCATCATGCTCGCGCAGAGCGGCGGCACCATTCCCATCCACGGCGACGGAATGGCGACGCGTTCGTACATGCACGTGTACGACGCGGCTTCCGCGTTTGATACCATCCTGCACAAGGGCGCGATCAAGGGGGTTTACAACATCGGCGCGCACGAGGAGCGGACCGTGCTGTCCGTCGCTCAGGACATCGGCAAATCTCTCGGCAAGGACATCTCGAAGACGATCGTGCACGTCTCCGACCGCAAATTCAACGACCGTCGCTACTTCATCGACTGCAGCAAGCTCCTCGCTCTCGGGTGGACGCAGCAGGTGTCGTGGGAGGAGGGACTCAAGGAGACCATCGATTGGTACACCAAGAACGGTCAGGCTAGCGGTTACTGGGGTAACCTCAGCGGCGCGCTCGTGGCGCACCCGACGGGGGGAAAGCCCCAGCTCGAGGGCGAGGTGTATCAGAGCCTCGAGGAGATGATGGCAGCGCAGGAGAGGGAGCGGGCGGCCGAGCGCGAGGAAGGGAAGGGGGAGAAGAAGCCGATGTTCCTCGTCTACGGCCGCACGGGCTGGATCGGCGGTAAACTCGGCAAACTCCTCACGGAACTCGGCCACGACTGGTGCTACGGCAGCGCGCGCCTGCAGGACCGCGTGGGCGTCCAGGATGACATCAAGCGCTCCAGGTGCACGCACATCCTCAACGCCGCGGGCGTCACCGGCCGACCCAACGTCGACTGGTGCGAGGACCACAAGGTGGAGACCATTCGCGCGAACGTCATCGGCGTTCTCCAGCTCTGCGACGTCGCCCTCGAGAACAACGTCCACGTCACCAACTTTGCCACCGGTTGCATCTACAAGTACGACGACGCGCACACCATCGGAGGCGTCCCGTTCACCGAGGAGGACGACCCCAACTTTGGGGGTTCGTTCTACTCGGAGACCAAGTCATACATGGAGATGATGCTCAGGCACTACCCCAACGTGATGCAGTGCCGCGTGCGTATGCCCATCGACGGCGATCTCCAGAACCCGAGGAACTTCATCACCAAGATTGCCAACTACGCCAAGGTTGTCAACATTCCCAACTCCATGACGGTGTTGGAAGAGTTTGTCCCGATGGCGGTGGAGGGCGCCCTTCGCGGCCTCACCGGCGCGTACAACTGGACCAACCCCGGCGCCATCTCCCACAACGAGGTTCTTGAGCTGTACCGCGACTACCTGCACCCCGAGTTCACCTGGGAGAACTTCACGGAGGAGGAGCAGGCGGAGGTCATCAAGGCTCCGAGGTCCAACAACACCATGTGCGACAAGAAGATCCGCGCCGCCTTCCCCCAGGTGCTCGGCATCAAGGAGTCCATCATCAAGTACGTGATGGAGCCCAACAAGAAGGCCGGCATGAGGGCGCCCATCAAGCGGGAGATCAAGTGAGGAGCGAGTATATTATCGTTATTACGAAGGTAGCGCGGGGTGCACCTAGAAGTTTTTTTTTCAGCCGAGCTGACAGCGCCCGCTGCTCGTGCGCCCCGATTTTTTTGCGAACAAGGCGACCGCGGAAAAAAACGCGGCCCGGCGACTGGACAGGATAAAGTTGCTGCTGACTCAGGTGCACACGGCTGGCCGAGAGTCGGGCCACACAAGCACGCGCAAGACCCGTGCGCAGCTCACACATCGCGAAAGCGCGAATCCGGCCTGGATCCACATATCGTTCGCCTCTCGTCGCCTCGCTCCGATAGCAAGTGAAACAAGATGCTCGCTACACGTGTCGCTCCCAGCGCCGTTTTCATCCGTGGGGCAGCCGTGAAGTCCTCCGCTCGCCCCGTGCGCGTTGCCGGTCGCGGACCAGTCACCACCCAGGCATTTTTCGGTGGCTTCGGCGGTGGCGTCCCCAAGGCGAACGGTCAGCCCATGATTTGCATCGACTGCGGCTACATCTATCGTGGAGACTTCGACGCACTCCCCAGAGACTACAAGTGCCCCCAGTGCAATGTTGGGAAGAACCGCTTCAAGGTGGTGGAGCAGGCGGGATCCTCGTACGCCAACCTCGCCGCGCAGAAGAAGGCGAACAAGGCTGCCGCTGCCAAAGCCAAGAAGGGCAAGGGCCCCACCCCCCGCGAGTTGGCCAAGCAGAAGTTGCTCGAGGCTCAGGAAGAGAAGGACAGGAAGAAGGGCGGTGGATTCTTCGGCCGTTGATAAGAGTCTTCAGCGTGGGCTCTTGTACTAACATAGCGGCGTATATTCTTTTTGATACTAAAGACAATCTATCAATCGAGAACCTTCGACACGATTCCTGCGCCAACCGTGCGTCCACCCTCGCGGAGCGCGAAGCGCAGGCCCTTCTCCAGCGCGATGGGGGTGATGAGCTCGAACACGGCGGTGATGTTGTCACCGGGCATGACCATCTCCGTGCCCTCGGGGAGGGTGATGGTGCCGGTGATATCGGCGGTGCGCATGAAGAACTGGGGGCGGTAGTTGCTGAAGAATGGGGTGTGACGGCCGCCTTCATCCTTGTTGAGGACGTAAATCTCAGCCTCAAACTTCTTATGCGGGGTGATGGAGCCGGGCTTGCAGAGCACCTGGCCGCGCTGCACCTGGTCGCGCTTCAGGCCGCGCAGGAGAAGTCCGCAGTTATCGCCCGCCTGACCCTGGGTAAGGGACTTCTTGAACATCTCCACGCCCGTCACCGTAGTCTTCTGCGTCGGCACGATGCCAATGAGTTCCACGTCCTCGCCCGCCTTCACGATACCCTGCTCGATGCGGCCGGTCGCCACGGTACCGCGACCCTGGATGGAGAACACGTCCTCCACAGGCATCGAGAACGACTTGTCGAGCGCGCGTTCGGGGGAAGGGAACGCGTCGCACGCCTTCATCAGCTCGAGGATGGCCTCCTTGCCCAGCTTGTCATCGGTGCCCTTCAGCGCGTGCAGCGCGGAGCCGCGGACGATGGGGATGTTGTCGCCGTCGAACTTGTAGAAGGAGAGCATCTCCCTCAGTTCCATCTCCACCAGATCGATCAGCTCCTCGTCGTCCACCATGTCAACCTTGTTCAGGAAGACCGCCAGATTGGGAACGCCGACCTGGCGCGCGAGGAGGATGTGCTCGCGAGTCTGCGGCATGGGGCCATCCGCCGCGGACACCACCAGGATGCCACCGTCCATCTGCGCGGCGCCGGTGATCATGTTCTTGACGTAATCCGCGTGGCCGGGGCAGTCGACGTGGGCGTAGTGGCGCGTATCGGTCTCGTACTCGACGTGCGAGGTGGAGATTGTGATGCCGCGAGCCTTCTCCTCGGGAGCCTTGTCGATCTGATCGAACGCGACGACCTCCGCGCCGCCTATCTCGGCGAGAACCTTGGTGATTGCGGCGGTGAGGGTGGTCTTACCGTGGTCGACGTGGCCAATGGTACCGATGTTGAGGTGCTCCTTGCTGCGGGAGTTCACGTCGTACGCGCGCGCGGTGCGCCACAGCGCAGGGGTGGTCTGGCGCCAGCCGGCAGCCCTAGACGTACTGCGAATCGGGAAGGGGGAGGGTGGCGACGGTCAGGTTGAGGTTGGAATTCATGGGGTCGAGAGGTCGGGCACGATGGATCCGATGTTTCAAGTCGCGCGGCGTGCTCAAAGGCGGCGCGCACACGCGACGCCGCGCGCGGCGGGTCGCGATCGTCCCTCGCGACGTTCACGTGCGAGAAAACCCATAACGAGGGGGAGGATTCTTCGCCGAAACGACGCGATCCGCGCCGCGACGAGACAGACGCGCGGAGGTCCGGGGTCGAACCGGGACTCACCCTTGGTACACCGGGGCGGCGGCGCGTGCGACCGTAGTCGCGAGCCTGCGGAGAGAGGAAGACATCCTTCCCGTGTCCGGTCGATCGCGGCAAGCAATGGCTCGTCATCACGAGTTACCGACCGCCGTCCTGGCTCGGAGATGGTGATGAGACAGCGGGGCGGTCAGGTTTCACTTTGAAAAAATGAAGAGCTCAGAGCGCTGAGAGCACAGTAGGCTGACGAGGAGCGACGGAGTGGCTCCCGAGATGAAAAAAAGGAAGACGGTCTCCTTGAATGCTATCGTCGCGAATAATGCATTCAGCGAAGGGCGCGGCAAATCCCGCGGGAGCGCGAAGGCGGTGAAGAGGGAGCGAGTGAGCGAGACCGGATCTGCGAGAAGAAGGGGCCCCGACCCCGAGGAGATCGTGGAGGACAAGGAGGTGCCCGTTATCGAAATCGAAGACGATGACGACGTGTTCCCGGACGAAGACCCCGACCCAGCGGCGACGGTACGCGAGCGCCACCCGCGGCTGAACCCCTCGTCGGGTCTCGATACCCCGTCGACACCCCGTCCCGTCTCTTCGTGGGGTGCCAACCTCTGACGCGGAATAGACGCCTGACCAACCCCGCCCCCACGCTCCCATTTCACGCAGGCTCAATTGTACATGTCGCAGCTTGAGTCGTACGCGACGCAGACCAACGTTATGAAGCTCTCCGAGGAGGTGCGCCTACCAGTCCTCGGTTCAAACTCGCGCACCAAGATCTGACTTTCGAAATAAGAAATATGGGCACCCCAGCTCACGACGTTCCCGCGCCCACCTGTTTAACAGGAGAAACACAAGCTCGTCGCCGAGGTAATGCGGTACATGCTCTTCTCGCAGTACCGCGACGGCGCTCCGGTGACCAGGACCAAGCTCTCAGAGCACCTCTCCAAGATTGCGCCCGAGCTGAAGCGCGCCAAGGTTTCGTCTTACATAGTCGCTGAGGCGCAGGTCAAGTTTAACGAGATCTTTGGCATCGAGATGAAGGAACTGTCGCGAAAGGCGCAGAAGAAGACCGGGGCGGCGAGGACCAATCTGCAGGCGTCGGAACCCGCCAAGGAGTACGTGCTCAAATCCTTGTTGCCGTCGAAGATTCGCAGGCAATTCATTGACCGGGAGGAGGATCACACGTTCCGCGGGTTTGTAATGGCAGTTGTCGCACTCGTCTCCGTCAGCGGCGGCGAGATCGAGGAGCAGGTCCTGTGGAAGCACCTGGCGAAACTTGGGGTTAGGCACGATGACGAAGCACATCCCAAGCTGGGCAACGTGAGGGAGACGCTCAACAAGTTGTGCTTGCAGAGGTACTTGATGAGGGAGAGGGATGTGGGCAGCGACGGCA